>ENA-OPSV01001562-OPSV01001562.1-human-gut-metagenome-genome-assembly--contig:-NODE-1562-length-15335-cov-6.988351_pt1 | contig 15335 bp, 11 predicted proteins | sample MGYA00241460_ERZ501912 | MGnify/ENA primary metagenome ERZ501912 (study PRJEB25962, sample SAMEA2042402) | human gut metagenome | biome: human gut; feature: human-associated habitat; material: faeces...
ATAGGCAGCTGCCGGATCCCAAAGAAACAGTCGAATGACTGTTTCTTTTTTTGTTCCTGTTTTAATTTGCATTTCGACTATCATTTAAAGGGCACTATGCAAAAAAATATACACGCATTTTGCTTGACTTCACAACGTTAGTATGCTATTATGTGTATATCGAAAATCGAAGAGGGGCATGTATTTAATGGAAAAAAAGAAATCTGCAAAGAGAACAGTTCTTTGGAAAGTAATTCCCGGTTTTGTTATCGTTTTGCTCATCGGCTGCATTGTTTACCTTTGAGCTGTCGTGAAATCAAACACTGCCGCACGCATGGATTCAATGCGGTACAGGATTTTGTTTGATCGAGAGTGCACGGGCAGCGAAATTGTTAAGGCTGCGGAAGAGCGCGATTATGATATCATTGTGCTGACAGGCGAACAGGCGGAAGAAGCAGGCGAGGCTATTGCGCCGTTTGTTACTGAGAACTGCCTTGTTGTGTTTGAAAACATGACGCTTGAACAGGTTCAAAAGGCAACCGGGCTTGCCGAAGGGTTTTCGGATGAGAAAAGCAGCAGTAACGCAAGCATCGGCCTGATGATGAAGGGCGGCGCGCTCCGGCTGTGCGGCTTTGAATCCAAAAACGGAATTATTGACAGACTGACAAACGCAACCGTTGTGGATGCGGCGGCTGATATGCTCAGCAACAATAAATAAGAACTCGATTATGACTTGAAGCTTATGCTTCGGAACTGAAAGTGAAACGCAGCACGGCGGGGTTTTCCCTGCCGTGCTTTTTGCTGCAAAGTTTTCCGCAAGTTATATTTATTTGAGGAAATTATGAACCGTGCCGAAAAATGTTAATTTGCCGCCTTTTTTCAGAAAAAGAAACAATCGGATACTTTTAGAATGTTGTTGACAGCCTCTGAATACTGTGTTAAAATGTAAATAATTGGAGCGCAATTTAAATTATTATTTAAATCATACTCTAAGGAATAGTTTTTGCAAACAGGAGATTCGGACTCGACTGCGGTCGCGGTATGAATGACGGAAACAGTGCAGCGCATTCTCCGAAATCCGATGCTTGAACTTGTGAACGATATCAGCGCTGTTCACTCGAATTGCGTGATATAAAAAAATCATTCAGGAGGCGTTATGAAAGGAACGAATTTCAGAAGAATACTCTGTATTCTCATTGCAGCGATGCTTTGCATCGGGCTTTTGCCCATCGGTGCTGCGGCGGACAGCTATGCGGCAGCAGCTGAACTTCGCAGTATGCAGAAGGTTCGTCGTGAAATTGACGGCGAGCTCTTTGAACTCGAAAGCGAACTTGACTCCGACCTGTCCGCTGTTGAAACGGTTGACACCCTGTTCGAATATCTTGACGGAGATTCACGAATCAAGAGCATCAACCGGCAGAACGGAACAACTTTCGGCTACACTCTGAAATCCGGAATGACCGTTGTGTATGATTACAATATCGTTCACGGCATCAGAGAAGGTTCCGAACCTGTTAAAATCGAGCTTTCCCATGCGGAAGAGGTTCGCGGTATTTTGGATGACGGTGCGGTCACGGCCTCAAACAGGAATGTTGCCGTTTATGCGCCCTATTTGGGAATTGATGAGGGTGTCGGCACTTACTATTCGGAAACCTTCGCTCCCGTGATCAGCAGTTACACGGGCGGAACTTTGACCGTGTACGGAGGCAACGAATGTGATGTTACCGATTTGACAGAGATGTATAAATACGGCGTGATCATGTTTGACTCGCACGGTTTGGAATATGACGGGCTGAGCTATATTGCGATTCACAATGAAAACGGTGTCACGGCAAGCGATTACAGCAACGGCTGGGTTGTGGAACTTGCCGGCGGCGGCATTGCCGTGAATTATCTCTATCTGAATCACTATGCAACCGCAACCATGCCGGGCAGCTATGTGCATCTTGCAACATGCAGCGGCGGCAAGGACGGCAATCTGCTGAACTATTTCACTTCACACGGTGCTTCCGTTGCTTTGGGTTATGATGAAACCGTGACCGTTGCATATGATGTTTACATCTTCCAAGATATTTTGAACTCCATGCGCGGATTGGGCGTGTCCGAATGCTACAATATCGGGCAGGCACTTGACTATGCGAAGAGCCGCCGCGGTGAATACGATCCTTATTATTATGAGGATGAGGGTATATACACCCATCCCGTACTTGCGGGCAACAGGAACTGGTACTTCCCTCCGCTTTACACGGTGAACTTCATTGTTGAGGGACAGACTGCGGCGTTTGAATCCTTTACGGTAACAAAGAACACGGTGTTGAACCTCAGCGACTTCCCGACGCCGCCGACGATCCCGGGGAAAAACTTTTCTCATTGGAGGGGCCCTAACGGAGAGACCGTTACCGGAAGCCTGACAATAACAGCCAACACAAATATAATTGCTTCGTACACCGTTCCGACCTGCACCGTGCAATGGGTGGACGGCGCGACAGAACAGGTGCTGAAAACTCTGAATATGGCCATCGGAGATACCGTTATGGCAGAGGTTTTTCCCGAGCCGCCGGAGCATGAGGGCAAAACGTTTGAATATTGGTCGGTTAACGGTTCCGAATTTTTCGGCAGCAGTTACTATCTTACGGGTGATACGACTTTCCGCGCAGAATACAGCAACGAAGTCTACACGGTAAGCTTTTATTCGGGACTCACCGGCGAACTCATCGGAACACGCACCGCAGAATACGGCGCGGAAATTCCACTGTCCGAATTTCCGAAAGCTCCCGATGCAGTCGGATACAATTTTGCCGAATGGCAGTATGCGGACGGAAGCGCCGTTTCGGGAAGCATCAATGTTACGGAAAATACAAGCTGCTATGCGGCTTATGAAGCGAAAATGTACACGGTCAAGTTCTGGGATGATCACACCGACGTCATTCTTCGTACCGATACTGTGCCTTACGGAACAGTGATCAGGGCGGAAGATTTCCCCGAACACATTGAACATGAAGGCTATGATTTTAAGGGATGGTACGGCTACGGCGAGTTCCTTGACGAAGTTACGGTCGTGTCAAACGTTATAATCTACGCCACCTATGAGCAGCACCCTTATACGGTCACGTTCGTTGACGGTTACAACGGTGAAACGCTGCAATCCGTAACCGTGCTCTATGACAACGGCCTTTACAGCGACGAATTCCCCGTTCCGCCCGTTCATGAGAATGCGGACTTTGTCGGCTGGTATGTTGAAGGGACCCTGTTTGAAGGCTCCTATCTCAGAGTGTTGGGGGACATGACGGTTACAGCGGTTTACAGCGGGTTCGAAACGCATACGATCACGCTTGTTGACAGCGATACCGGCGAAACATATGAGACTTACGAAGTTCGAGCCGGAACGGAAGTTGACCTTGCGGACCTGCCCATGCCGCCCTATCGTGAGGGAATGGTGTTTGTGGGCTGGCTTGTAAACGGCGAGCTGATGGAGTCGGGAACCGTTATCGTAAACGAGGATATGGTCATTACGGCGGTATTGAGAAAAGAGACTTTTACCGTGAGATTCTATGATACCATAGCTGACAGCTTTTTTGTGACCATGGAGGAGGTTGAGTACGGCACGGTGCTGAGAGTCAGCGATTTTCCTGCGCCGCCCGTTCACGAGGGAATGGAGTTCGCAGGCTGGGATTACAACGGACGCATAATAACCGAAGAAACCGTAACGATTACCCAGCCCATGGTTTTTGCGGCGGTTTACGCTCCGCGCACGTGCAATTTGACGGTGATTGACGATTACACGGGAGAAACGCTGCTTAATACCCCTGTCAGTGTCGGCTTCAGCTTGGAAGTCAGCGAAATACCCGTTCCGACTCATGAGGGCATGGTATTTGTGGGCTGGTTCATCAACGGAGAGCTTGTCACGGATGAGATAATCACCGTTGAGGAGGACACGGTTGTTCACGCGGTTTTCGAACCCGAAGCCCCCGTTATCGGCGATATTAACGGCGACGGCACGATTGGAATTGACGACGCGCTTATGCTTATGCGCTATGCAATAGGAACGGAAGGCCTCACCGATGAACAGGCTGCACGTGCGGATCTTAACGGCGACGGAGCGGTTGACGTTTTCGATGCTCTGCTGGCTCTGAGAGCGGCACTTAACGGTGAACAGGCGCCGTGCATAAAACCGCAGAACACGGCGGGCAAGGCGGAGGCATAATAAATCCGAAGAAGAATAACGTTTTGCACTAAAGCGAACGGCGCGGCAGGAATAAAATTTCCCGCCGCGCTTTATGTTAACTCGTCCGTTGAGTCGTTTTATTGATGTTAAATCAAATATATTGGGGTTTGCAGTGCATATGCACTTGACTATTTGCGCTTAAAAATGTATTATACGACTGTAAAATGCGGCACACAATGTTTCTTTGTGTGCTTGGGTTATGTAAGGACACTTTATCATAATAATGAGAGGTCAAAGTGATGGATAAAAAGACTCTTGTTATCGGCGTTATCGGCGCCGATGTTCACGCGGTCGGCAACAAGATCCTGTATCATGCATTCACCGATGCGGGCTTCAATGTTGTCAATCTCGGCGTTATGGTTTCTCAGGAAGAATTCATCAACGCCGCAATTGAAACGAACGCCGATGCAATCGTCATCTCCTCACTCTATGGTCAGGGTGAGCTGGATTGCCGCGGTATGCGTGAAAAATGCGATGAGGCAGGTTTGGAAAACATCCTGCTCTATGTGGGCGGCAATATCGTTATCGGCAAACAGCCGTTTGACGAGGTTGAAAAGCGTTTTAAAGAGATGGGCTTCGATCGCTCCTTCCCGCCGGGAACCCCGCCGGAAGTTGATATCGAGGCATTGAAACAGGACCTGCACGTTGAGGAATAACCTGCGGCTCTGATTGTTTACTGATTACGATTGCAAAGCGGGAAAAAAACATGAAACCTGTTCTTTTGATCGATTTCGGGAGCACATACACAAAGGTCACCGCGGCGGATGTTGATGAATGCAGGCTGTTGGGCACGGCAAATGCCTACACGACCGTTCAGTCGGACATTAACAACGGACTTTCCGACGCGCTTTCAAAGCTTGAAAAAGTGACCGGAAAACTTGATTTTTGCGAACGCTACGCCGCCAGCAGCGCGGCGGGCGGTCTTCGTATGCTTGCAAGCGGGCTCGTTCCGGAACTGACGGCGGAAGCCGCAAAGTGTGCAAGCCTCGGTGCGGGCGCAAAGGTGCTGAAGACCTACGCCTTCCAGCTCAATGAGGATGATGCGGACGAGATAAAGGCGATAAATCCGGATATTTTCCTGCTTGTCGGCGGCACGGACGGCGGCAATACCGACTGCATTCTGCATAATGCGCACGTGCTTGCGGATATAGGCGGAGATTTTCCCGTCATCCTTGCGGGCAACCGAAATGCCGTGCGGCAGTGCGAGCGCATTCTCGAAGGGCGCGAAGTGCATATTTGCGAAAATGTTATGCCGAAATTCGGCACGCTTAACATTGAACCGACCCAGAAAGAGATTCGCGAAGTTTTCCTTAAAAGAATCGTGCAGGCAAAGGGACTTACCAAGGCGAGCGAACTTATTTCCGGCATTATGATGCCGACGCCTTCCGCAGTTATGGCGGCAATGAAGCTGCTTGCGGAGGGGACGGATAATTCCCGCGGGCTTGGGGAACTTGTTGCCGTTGATGTCGGCGGCGCAACAACGGATGTTTATTCCGTTGCAAACGGAATGCCGACCGACCCGCGAACCATGCTCAAGGGTTTGCCCGAGCCGTATATCAAGCGCACGGTTGAGGGCGATATCGGCATGAGATACAGCATTCGCGGAATTGTGGATGCGGCGGGAATTAAAACGATTGCAGAGCTTGCAGGCGTGAGCGAGGCGCGTGCGGAGGAAATCATCAGTATGTTTGCCGCAAACACAGATCTTTTGCCGACGGACGATGAAACCGAACGGTTGGACGAAGCTCTTGCATGCATGGCGGTGCGCACGGCGGTGACAAGACATGCGGGCCGCATCGAAGAAGCGTATTCAATGATGGGCACGACCTATGTTCAAACCGGCAAGGATCTGCGTAAAGTGCAGAAGCTCGTTGTCACGGGCGGCTCACTGATTCACACAACAAACACGGCAAAGATCGCGTCGTTTGCGCTCTATGACCAAAAGGATCCGACATCGCTGAGGCCGCTCAGGGCGGATGTGCTTGTCGACAGAAAATACATTATAGCCGCAATGGGTCTGCTTTCCGAAAAATATCCGGAACAGGCGTTGAGCATAATGAAACAAGAACTATGCAGAGCCTGACGAAAACAGGTTCGGTGCCGAACCTGCCTTCAGGCGATTTCCCAATAAAAGAGGAGCATTTAAACAATGAACAACCCCAATATCAAAAACAAGTGCATTCCCGATGACGAATTCAACGCGATCCGTGCCGACGTGCTCAAGCAGTGGCCGACCGGCAGGGAAGTTGATCTTAAAGAAGCCATCGAATACCACAAGGCCATGCCCGCTCACAAAGTTTTTTCAAAAAAACTTGTTGAAGCAAAGGAAAAGGGTATCACTTTGATTCAGCCGCGTGCGGGCGTTGCGCTGATTCCCGAACATATCAAGCTGTTGACTTATCTTCAGGATAACGGCGAAGCCGATCTGCTTCCGACAACCATTGACAGCTACACCCGTCAGAACCGCTATGAAGAGGCCGAAAACGGCATAAAGGAGTCCCAGCGGCTCGGTCGTTCCCTGCTTAACGGCTTTCCCGCCGTCAATCACGGGGTTGTGGGCTGCCGCATGCTCATTGAGGCATTGAACACCCCCATTCAGGTGCGCCACGGCACACCCGATGCGCGCCTTTTGACCGAAATTGCCTATGCGGGCGGTTTCACAAGCTATGAAGGCGGCGGCATTTCCTATAACCTGCCCTATGCAAAGAGCGTCCCGATGGAGGAGACGATCCGTGATTGGCAGTATGTTGACAGGCTTACGGGCATCTACGAAGAAGCGGGTGTTTCCATCAACCGTGAACCCTACGGTCCGCTTACGGGAACTCTTGTTCCGCCCTGCGTATCCCATGCGGTTGCGATTATTGAAGCTTTGCTTGCAGCAGAGCAGGGAGTTCGCAATATCACCGTCGGCTACGGCCAATGCGGCAACCTTGTTCAGGATGTTGCGGCGATCCGCACCCTTGAAGAGCTGACAAACGAATACATGCATAAATACGGCTATGATGATGTTATCATAACCACGGTTTTCCATCAGTGGATGGGCGGTTTCCCGCAGGACGAAGCGAAGGCATTCGGCGTTATTTCCTGGGGCAGTGCAACCGCTGCACTCTCAAAGGCAACAAAGGTCATCGTCAAAACTCCGCACGAGGCGGCGGGCGTTCCCACAATGGAAGCAAACGCACAGGGTCTGCGCTGCACAAAGCAGGTCATCAGCATGCTTTCCGACCAGGTTTGCACCGCAGCCAACCTTGAGGAAGAAAAAGATATTATCCGCAGAGAGACGCGCTGCATTGTCGATAAGTGCTTCGAACTGGGCGAAGGCGACATCGCGATAGGTTCCGTTCGCGCTGTGCTTGCGGGCGTTCTTGATATTCCGTTTGCGCCTTCCCGCTACAATGCGGGCAAAATGCTTCCCGCACGCGATAACGACGGCGCGATCCGCATTCTCGACATGGGTGCGCTGCCCTTCACCGATGATATCAAGGCGTTCCATCGCGCAAAAATCGAAGAGCGTGCAAAGGCCGAAAAGCGCAATGCAACCTTCCAAATGGTCATTGACGATGTTTACGCGATCAGCAAGGGTCGTCTTGTCGGAAGGCCGCAGGCTCTCCGCAGATAAACGGACGCAAATCGGCTTCGGCTGAAAATGCACGGCGGCGCGGAATGCTTTCGTGCCGCCCGAATACTTAAATTTCATTTTTGAAATAAATTTTTGAAGAACTGAAAGGATACTTTTATGAAAATTATCGATGTTATCTGCTCCGCAGGCAGAACAGGCTTCTATTTTGACGATCAGCGCGCCATTAAAGCGGGCGCAAAAAGCGACGGCGCCGCATACGTCGGCGAACCCAAAACCCCCGGCTTTACCTCCGTTCGTCAGCCCGGTGAGTCCATCTCCGTGATGCTCGTTCTTGAGGACGGCCAGATTGCATACGGCGACTGCGCTGCCGTTCAGTACAGCGGCTGCGGCGGACGCGATCCCCTCTTCCTTGCAAAGGACTTCATTCCCGTTATCGAAAACTATATCAAGCCCGAACTCGTCGGCAAAGAGGCGGACAATTTCCGCGCACTTTCCGAAATGGTCGAATCCATCCATGTTGACGGCAAACGTCTGCACACCGCAATTCGCTACGGCATGACTCAGGCGATTCTTGACGCTGTTGCAAGGTCCACCGGCAGAATGATGTGCGAAGTTGTTGCGGACGAATACGGCTGCACCATTTCCGACAAGCCCATTGATATTTTCACCCAGTCCGGTGACGATCGCTACACCAATGCGGATAAAATGATTATCAAGGGCGCACAGATTCTGCCCCATGCGCTTATCAACAACGTTAAGACCAAGCTCGGCGAACACGGCGAACTGCTCGAACAGTATGTTGCATGGCTGCGTGACCGCGTGCTTCAGCTCCGCACGGATGAAAATTACAACCCGATTTTCCACATTGACGTATACGGCACAATCGGTGCTGCATTCGGCAACGATAACTACAAGGCAATGGCTGATTACATGGCGCGCCTTGAAGAAGCCGCAAAACCCTTCCATCTCCGCATTGAAGGCCCCATGGATGTTGAAGACCGCGAAAAGCAGATGCGCGCGCTTGCAGCAATCACCAAGGAACTTGACGACCGCGGAATCAACGTTGAGATCGTTGCGGACGAATGGTGCAACACTCTTGAGGACATCAAGTACTTTGCCGACAACAAAGCGGGTCACATGGTTCAGATAAAAACTCCCGATCTCGGCGGCATCAACAACACGATCGAGGCTGTTCTTTACTGCAAAGAAAAGGGCATCGGCGCATACCAGGGCGGCACCTGCAACGAAACCGACCGTTCCGCACAGGTTTGCACCCAGTGCGCAATGGCAACCCAGCCCGTTCAGATCCTTGCAAAACCCGGCATGGGCGTTGACGAGGGCTATATGATCGTTTATAACGAAATGCAGAGAATTCTTGCGGTTCGCAGGGCAAAACAGGCAAAATAAGCCTTAGCAGCAAAATCCGAAAAAAACCATAAAAAGCGGCTCGCCCCGACACATTGCAAAATGCAATCGGGATGAGCCGCTTTGATTATTTCGATTCTTTATGAATGCAAAGGAACCGTTGTTTTGCCGGCAAAGGCCGATTGAAGAAGTGCTTCAAAAAATCGCCGCAGACATGATTCTGCCTGCGGTGATTCGGACACTTTGGTTTCACATTAGACGCAAACAGACTGCCGCACTATAGATAAAGTGCAATTGCGTGCGAACGACAATAAACAATAGATTGCCGCAAAAGTATGAAAAGTCATATTCTTAATCCCAATTCTCCTCGGAGGGATCCAACGGAGAGAGGCTGCTTTCAGGAAAAATCGTCAGCTTCTCGACCAAACGGACTTTGTTCGATTGAAGCAGTGCCTGAGCCTGTGCACCTGTCAGAGTCAGTTTAACTCCGTATATGCGATACCTGCCTTGCTCCATTGCTTGTTTCAGCATGACAAAGTTATCATGGAATTCCTGCAAGTCAGCCAAGTCTTCTGCCAGCTGGAAGTCTGTGTCATCGCTGCTGTAGGAGCTTCCGGGGACTTTAATATCGGATGTGTCTATATCCTTGCCGAATGTGTCAACAGGGGGCTGCGTAACAAAAGGCTCGACAGTCTCATCATACATATAAGACTCCCGGATTTCCGCAGCCTGCTGATCATAACTGTCCAACTCGGAACAGATGCTGTCGTAAGTGTCCGCATAACACTCGGCGGCAAGCTGCGCCGCCGTTTTGCCTTCACATTCGAGATAACCGCCGTACATCGGGTCGTCAACGCCTTCGGTTATACAGTCGTATACCTGGGTGAAGCCGCCGCAGTCGGCAAAGAGCTGCGTAAACTCCTCCGTTGTGACGCTGTCGAGCGAGACAAGAACGGTATAGGTCTTGTTCGGGTTTTTGCTGAATTCTTTGTAACATGACTGCGCATATTCAATGCGCTCCTGCGTGTTGTGAATCATTTGGTCTTCCGGATTTATGCGCTTTTTAAAGGCCTTGTAAAAGAAGAACACGCCGACTGCCAATGCCGCCGTAAGCACAACGGCAAGGGCTGGAATGAGAAATTTGCGTTTTGATTTCATAAGATTTAACCTCCTGTCATGAAATCGTCGAGCGGGGGAAAAACAATGCCGTGAGCGGACAACCGGAAGATTGTTCGGCGGTAAACACGAAATTACGCGGAGAAAATCAAATGCGCTGTCCTTGCTCCTTCCCAGTATAACACATATACCCGATATTTGACAACAAAAAACAAGGCATTAATAAAATATATCAACTGCACAACAGAGATATTTCAAAGGATATTAAAACGCCAAAAAGAAAAATCGCCGCAGACATGATTCTGCCTGCGGCGAAAATATCAAAAGCAAAAAAGCGGAACAATCATTTTCAGCGGGCAAACTGACTCTCGTAAAGTTTTTTATAAAAACCGCCGGAGCGGAGCAATTCATCATGAGTTCCGCTTTCGACTATGCGCCCGCTGCGCATAACAAGGATAATATCCGCCTCGCGAACGGTTGAAAGCCTGTGCGCAACGATAAAGCTTGTTCGGCCGCGCATAAGCTTTGCAAAAGCATCCTGAACGAGAAGCTCCGTGCGCGTATCAATGGAAGAGGTAGCCTCGTCAAGAATCAGCATCGGGGGATTCAAAAGCATAACGCGCGCAATGCAGAGGAGCTGCTTTTGCCCTTGGGAAAGGCTGCCGCCCGCTTCGTCAAGTACGGTGTCGTAACCTTTCGGAAGACGCATTATGAACCCGTGCGCGTGACAGGCCTTTGCGGCGGCGATGATTTCGTTTTCCGCTGCCTGCGGCCTGCCCATTGCGATGTTTTGCCGAACGGTCCCCGCCTGAAGCCATGTTTCCTGAAGAACCATGCCGAATTTTTTGCGCAGCTCATGGCGGGGCATGGAACGGGTTTCCACTCCGTCAATAAGAATTTCACCTGAGTTAACGTCATAGAAACGCATGAGCAGGTTAATAAGCGTCGTTTTGCCGCAGCCCGTCGGGCCGACGATTGCAACGCGCATTCCGCTTTTTACCTCAAGCGAAAAATCGCGGATCAGCTCCGTGCCGGGCGTGTAGGAAAAACAAACATTGCGGAAGCTGACATTGCCGGTGCTTTCAGCCTTTTCATTGCGTTGAGCAGGGTTCGGCGCAGCGGCGGCATCGACTTCCGCAGGGGTGTTGATAAGCTCAAACAGCCGCGCCGCACAGGCAAACGCGCCCTGCAATTCCGTAATGACTCCGGAAATTTCGTTGAACGGCTTTGTGTATTGGTTGGCATAGCTTAAAAAAGCGGAAAGTCCGCCGACGGTCAGCCCGCCCGCAAGCACGGAGAATGCGCCGGAAACGGCAACCCCTGCATAGATAACGGCATTCACAAAGCGCGTACACGGATTTGTGAGAGAGGAAAAGAATACAGCGCGGAGGGAAAACTTTTGCAGCTTCTCGTTAACTGCATTAAAGCGTTCTTCTGCGCGGGCTTCGTATGAAAATGCACGGATGAGCTTTTGTTCGCCGATAAATTCATCGATCAGCGCAGTTTGCTCCCCGCGGGTTTCGCTTTGTTTGCGGAACATGGAGTAGGTTCGCTTGGAAATAAAGCTTGCGACCGCAAGCGAGAGCGGCGTCACGGCAACAACAACAAGGGTTATCAGCGGGTTGACGGTGAGCATGAACACGAGTGTGCCGATAATGGTCATAATTCCCGTGAACAATTGGGAAAAGCCCATCAAAAGCCCGTCCGCAAGCTGATCGGCATCGCTGAGCATACGGCTCACGGTTTCGCCCGCCGGGTGCGAATCGAAATAGGCGAGGGGCAGTTTTTGAATGCGGCGGAATGCTTCTGCACGGATATTGCGAACGCAGCCGTAGGTTATGCTGTTGTTGCAAAGGCTCACAAGCCATTGAGAAAGTGCAGCTCCCGCCGCAGCTGCACCGAGTTTCAGCAAAAACGGTGAGATCTCGGCAAAGTCAACCCTTCCCGCGCCGATGATGCAGTCAATAATTTTTCCGGCGAGAACGGGGATCAGAAGCGTTAAAAACACATACACGAGCGAAAGCCCGAGTGAAAGCGCGAATTTAAAACGATAAGGTTTCAGCCGGCGCAAAAGCTCCGCAGCGGTGCCGCGTCCCGCTGAATCGAGTGTAAAACGTAATTCTTCTGAGTGCGCAGATTTTCCTTTTTTGTTTAAACCGTTTTTGCTCATTTTGCCGCATCTCCTTCGGGTGTGTTGTTCGGAATGCTAAGCTTTGCCGCTTCGTCCGGGAACTGGGAGGCATAAATCTCGCGATAAACAGCGCAATTGCGCAAAAGCTCTTCATGCGTGCCCTGTCCGACGGCGCGCCCTTCATCCAGAACGATTATGAAATCCGCAAACATGACCGAGGCCGCGCGTTGGGACACGATGAAGGTCGTCGGCGCGGGGGAAAGCTTTCGAATTGCGGCGCGGAGTTTTGCATCCGTTGCAAAGTCCAGAGCGGATGCACTGTCGTCAAGAATCAAAATTCTTCCGCCGTGAACAAGGGCGCGCGCAATGGACAGCCTTTGTTTTTGCCCGCCGGAAAAATTGCTGCCGCCGCGCAAAACGGGTTCATCAATGCCGTGCGGCTTTGTGCGGACGATTTCCGCCGCCTGAGCGGTTTCAAGCGCCGAAAAAAGCTCCGCTTCGGAGGCATTCGGGTTGCCCATTAAAAGGTTGCTGCGAATCGTGCCCTCGAAAAGCACTGCTTTTTGAGGAACAACGGAAACTGCGGAGAGCAGTGCGGCGCGGTCGTATTCATCCGCATTCACGCCGTCAATAAGCACCTGCCCCTTTGTTGCGCTGTAAAAATTCGGAACAAGGTTCACAAGCGTGCTTTTTCCGCTGCCGGTGCCGCCGATAATGCCCACGGTCTGCCCGGGTTTTGCAAAAAAGCTTATGTCGAACAGAGCTTCCGCTCCGGCGTTTTTGTATTCGAACGATACGTTCTTAAATTCCACGCTTCCGCAGGGCGAACCGTTCGCAGGCAGCTTATTGCCGCCGTTCGCACCGCTGTCAAGCTGCATGACTGCCGCAACTCTGTCCGCACAGGCGAGGGATTTAGTGATGGTTATGAACAAATTGGCCATTTTTATCAGTTCAACAAGAATCTGTGCCATAAGATTATACAGCGCAACGACCTGCCCCTGAGTCAGAGAGCCGGAATTAACTCGAATTGCACCGCTTTGCAAAAGAATTATAACAGCGGCGTTGATAATTATCAGTGTGAGCGGGTTCAGCAGCGCGGAGAGTTTGCCCGCGTTGATTTGAAGGCCGAGAAGCCTTTCGCTTCGCCTGTCAAACGTCCGAATCTGCTCTTCCTCACGGCAAAAGGCACGCAGAACACGAACGCCCACAAGGTTTTCGCGCACGGTGCCGGTCACGCTGTCCAACTCCGCCTGAACTTTTCGGTATTTCGGGATGGATGCCAGCATGATCGAAAAAACAACGGCGCAAAGCAGCACTATAACGCCCGCAAAAATGAGTGCGCAGCGTGTGTCGATTGTGAACGCCATTATCATTGCACCGAAAACAACAAACGGGGAGCGCAGAAGCAGGCGCAGAGAAAGGTTGACGCCCGTTTGAATCTGATTGATATCGCTTGTCATGCGCGTTATCAGTCCGGAAACGCCGAGAGTATCAAGCACGGTGTAGGAAAAACTTTGAATTTTTTTCAGCAGAGCGGCGCGAAGGTCGGTGCAGAAGCCGATTGCAGCCTTTGCCGCGAAAAATTGTGCCGTTACGGAACAGAGCAGGCCGACCGCCGCAAGTGCCAGAAGCAAAAGCCCCATACTAATAATGAAGCTTTTGCTTTTGCCGTCAATGCCGTTGTCAATAATTGCAGCAACGATGAGCGGCACAAAAAGCTCAAATGCTGCTTCCAAAAGTTTGAAAAGCGGAGCCAGAATGCATTCCTTTCGGAACTTTTTCATGTATATCAAAAGTTTCTTCATTTTCACTTCCACCTTTGCATTCAGCTTTTGCGGGAGGCGGTGCATCCCGACGGCACAATGCGGCTGCATCCGTCTGCGCGGCGGAATTGTGCCTTATTTGAAACATTATACAGCAAAATCAAGGCTGTTTCCATATAGAATGAGGCAATGCCGCAAGATAAATTCAATTCGTGCGGAAATAGACAAAATTAAGCCTTGCGAATGCTGTAAATAACCAATATAATATTAGCAGGGACGGAGAAGAGCGGCTTTTGCACCGAAACGGGCTTTCCCGCAGGAATAACGGAAAAGGAAAGGATGAACCGAATGGTAAAGGAACACAAAAAACACGGACGGCGGGTGCTGTGCATTTTAACGGCGGTGATTGCGGCGGTTTCAATGCTTTGCTTTGCGGGCTGCGACTCAAAATCAACCGAGGAAAAGACGGTTTCGGGAATTATAACCGTTATTGCCGACGGAAAGTACACTTTGCAGCCGGGGACGATCGAAAGCACCGAAAATCAATTTCCCGGCGGAATGAATGACGGATCCCGCCGTGACGGTTCGGCTCCGGCCGCACCGAACAACAACGGTAAAATTTCGGGTAATGACGGCGCCGAACCGGCCGACAGCGGCGCGAAAGATACAAATACAAACGATAAGAACGATACAGGCAAACAGAGCGAAGGCAATCCCCCCGAAGGCAATCCTCCCGAAGGCAATCCCGGTTCGGGCATGAACCCGGGCGGCAGCAAAATAAGTTTCACCGAAAACGGTGAAGCTGCGATTGAATTCACCGTTGCAGAGGGTGCATATATTGCGAGCGGCACGGGATTCGTTTCGGCGGACAAACTTGCGGTCGGCAGCATTGTGACAGTTCGATTGAACGAAAAAAACGAGGCGCAGGCGATGATAATTTGCAGCGCCGAGGCGGGCGGTGCGGATGCAGCGATTCCGAACGATCCGAACGGACAAAAAAATACAGCGGCTCCGAACACACCGACGGTGAGCGATGAGCCGACGGTGAGCGATGAACCGACGGTGAGCGATGAGCCGAGTTCCGAGCCGAACACAACGAACACCGGCTCAGTCAGAGAGAAAAACTGATTTTAAAATATATTTCTTCATGCCTCCTACACCATAGACTAAAGAGCC
>ENA-OPSV01001564-OPSV01001564.1-human-gut-metagenome-genome-assembly--contig:-NODE-1564-length-15298-cov-4.152791_pt1 | contig 15298 bp, 10 predicted proteins | sample MGYA00241460_ERZ501912 | MGnify/ENA primary metagenome ERZ501912 (study PRJEB25962, sample SAMEA2042402) | human gut metagenome | biome: human gut; feature: human-associated habitat; material: faeces...
CCATGTTAACTAGTTGTAAACTTGATATATTGATTGACAAATACACAGTTAATCACCTCTTCCTTATCTTTAATTAAATTCTATCATGGAAATGATGGTTATTCAATATCTTTTTGAGTATTATATTTTTCTAATAGCTTTTTACCCTCTTTTATACTCTGTAAGTTTAATATATCTATTTTAAAATTATTTAATATATGATATATATTTATCTTTTCTAAATCATTTATTAAATTATCTATATCAGACTCTAGAGTACTACTATCTAGATTAACATTAAATAATCTATAATTAGATATTATTATTTCTTTAATATCATTATCATCCATAATAGTTAAATTAGTTATTATAGTATTACTAGGATTAAGTGTAAAATATATTAACTCATCTATTTCTTTATCTACCTGAATAGTAGTTAGTTCACTATCTTCCTCCATAAAGAATCTAGCTGCTATAGCATAATTTCTTCCTACTAACAATAAAGCTTTAAAAAGAGTTGAATTTGGTTTTAATTGTTCTTTTATCTTTACCTTTAAGATATTATCATCTATCTCTTTATAAATATCACTAATTTCTTTAATAGTTGCATCTATTTCCGGAGTATACTTATCTACTTTAGCAAAAGATAGTCTTTTACTAGATTTCTTAGTTAGTTTAAATAACTTAGCTTCTAGCTTTGCTATTTGCTTTAGTCTTTTATTTAGAAAGTCTTTTTCTATCTCTTCTTTATAAAGAGTTTTTATCTTCTTAATTAGATTAATATACTTTAAATAGTTTTTATATTCAATTAAAGAATTAGTTAGTTTAGTATTAACATCATATAGATTAATCATACTGCTATCAGTATAAATCTTACTAATTATACTATCTATCTTACTAGGTATATAATCATCAATATTTAACTTATCTTGATAGAAACTATAAATTAGATTATTCTTATCATCTTTTATAATACTATCCATATTATTACGAATAATAGTATAGTCTTTAATAAGTTCTTTTTCACTACTAATCTTACTTATATATAACTTAATATATTTTTCAAATTTCTTTTGATACTTTAGATAAAGATATCTTATATTTAGTTCTATTTGCATAATTAGATTAGGACATTGCCAGTAGATAGTATTAAAACTATTTTTTAGTTTTTGATTAGATAAATCACTTTGATAGATTAAAAGATTCTTAATATATTCTTTAGTATAAGTTGTATAACTAAAATCTTTTTCAGTTAGATTAACTCCTATTAGATTAAAGATATCTAAAGCTTTAAGAATATTTATATTTAAATAAGTAAAACTATCATCTATTTCCTGATAAGTAGCTAGATTATAAACTATTTTATCTAGTCCTAACTTTTCATAAGGAGTTATTAAATCAGTTGTATATCCTAAAGCTTTAGTATACTCTTCTAAGTTATCATCTAAATAGGTATAATTATTAGGTACTAACTTTTTATAGGGTTCTAATCTCTTAGTTAATTCTTTTAAAAGTGTATCTAGTTTTAATTGATATTTATCTTGTAAACCATTAACAGCTTTTACATACTTAGCTTTATTTCTTTCATTAGTTAGTGGCATACTCTCTAAGACTTCTTCATCTAAGCTTATTTCTTTTTGTAATTCATCTTTCATAATATCACTTATTTTCACTTTCTAATTTTTCTAGTTTCTTTAAGTATAATTCTATTTCTTTAATAGATTCTATTAATTCTTTTGTATCAATTGTATCCATATAATACCCTCCTATTTAACTATTATATATGTATAAGAATTACCAATATAGTTATCATTATCATATAAAGAAAATTCAAATCGATAAGTACCACTTCTAAGACTTGTTCTTAAGTATAGTGTTTTAGTAGCTACAGTATTCGGATCATCTATAAACATATATTCTTGCTCTTTTATTAAGTCTAACTTATTTGTTACTAGTTTGGCAAGGTCTACTTTCTCATAAGTTGTATCATAAACATCATTATAGGTTCTTCGATATAAAGTTACTCTAATATTAGGGTTTGCTAAATTAGAAGAATAATTAGTAGTAAAGTCTAGTGAATTATCATCTTTTGAAGTTAATCCAGTAGCTTTATCTATTATTACTTGATTATCATCTAGTTTAACATTTAAACCATAAACACTATCTACTATTTTAAATGGTAATTCTATACTACTAGATGATTCTGGTCCATAGTAAATACCATCATAAGAACCGAATGATTCTACTTTTAAGGTGTAATCACCACTTGATAGATTTAGGTTTGAAGTATCTATTTTGATTTTACTAAAGATATTTGCCACTTTATCCTTTAGAGGAATTCTAACACTTCCATCCATTCGAGGATAATATGTTTTCCCATTATACTGATAGGATAGTCCAAATAAACTACTGTTATTTAATTTCTTATGTTCACTATCATAGATAGTAATTTTTACTCCCATCTTCTTATTGAAATAAGTTGTATCTGTTACTGGTAATGAATTTACAATTGGTTGTGTAAAGTTTGCTGTTAAACTTAAATTAACTTTATCTTTTAAGTAGATATTATTTGCACTTAATTCTCCTGATAAATCTATAGTAGCTTTTTGTTTATTATATAGATTATAAGTTAGGGATGAATGTTGTATTCCTAAGACACTAATTAAAGTTTGATTATTTTTATCTCTTAATTCCATTAAAAGGGTTTTATTGGTTTGATCTGTTGTTATATCAGTATCTTCAAAATCAACATTAAAGATAAATTCTTCATCTACCACTTTTAAATCACTTTTATAATAATTAGTACTACTTTTTGTTTCATCAAAGTTATTATCTTTACTAGTTGAACCCATCTTAACAAAATCACTTAATTCATAAGAACATTCTCCATATCTATTATACTCCTCTTCCTTCTTAGCTAAATCAGTAGTAGTTACTACATAGTAGTAATAGGTATTAGTTGCTAAGTCTATCATTGTTAATTTAGTATTAACTGGTAGGACATAGTTCGATACTAAAGCATGATGATAACCATCTTGATAGTAGTTTTTATTGGATTTCATATAAAGTGAGTAGTAAGCACTAAGGGTTGATTTAGTTGTTATATTAGTAGCAGTGGAAGCAAAAAGACTATATTTTTCACCAGCTGTCATAGCTCCTTCATAATCGTTATCACTATATAAAGCTGAGTTTAGAGTAACATTTATATTAATACGTGTTACTTCATTATTTAAATCATCTATTGGTTTAATAGCCAGTAAAGATATTATAACTGTTCCCATTTCCCTTTTCTTAGTAATATTTTTAGAGTGATATAGATAAAAGATTAAGGAAGGAACGATTGATGAGTTTTCTGTTTCATAATCTTTAGTTCCAACGATAGGTGTTGTAGCATTAGTTTGAAAACTAGTTGTTCCTTTAGTAACAAAACCAGTATTAGATGCCTCCATCGATAGAGCCATTTTATCATCAGCTGTTCCGTTTTTATTTACTCTTTCTACTTTACTAGGATCTACTAGAGTAAAACCTTCTTCTAGATTTTGATAATTGAAACCTATTATTTCAAAAGTAGTATTAGCTCCATTTGATGCGACTAATGGTAGTTCATAAGTACCTAAAGTTGAATACTTTGAGGCAGTTAAACTAAATTCATAAGTAGTTACTTTCTCTCCTATTACCCACATATAATAACTAGCATCACTTGGAGTTGGTTCTATATATTTTACTTCAATAGTACCTTCTTTTTCTTTATCTTCATAATTACTATAAAAACCATCTTTAGTTATATCATGATTAGTATTGTGTGAACCTAAGACATAACTACCAGCAGTAAATGAATAAAATTCACCTGATGCTACAGTATCACCACTATTATATTTATTATTATAAAAAGCGGTACTTACTTTATTATTACGATCTAACTGATACATTCCAAAGAAAGTCATTCCACTTACCGTACCATAGCTAGTTACTGCTTCATTAGTAGCAATGTTTAAGTTTTTATTTTCTAGCATATAGACTCTATTATTTACGTTTCTAGTTACTTTTTTATCATTAATACTTACAGTTGCTACTTCTTCTTGACTACCAGTTATTTTAAGACTTGTAAATTTTTCTAATAAGTTTGTTCCATTATCTAAGAATAGGGTTGAATCATTTGCTAGTTTTAATTCTTTAACACGACTAATACTAAACTTGGTAGTAGAATACTCATTAGTACGATCAGTAGCTCCTGATAAGTGTATACTTGAATTTTTAATAGTTACTTTATCAGTTCTTTGAATAGAGATATTTTCTTTATAGTTATTAAATGTTCCATAGTTACTAATATTTATATAACTGTAACCTTTAGTACTAGAAGCATTACCACTGCCAAAGATAGATCCATAAATATTAAAGTTTTTATAGTTATTGGCATCTATATTAATAGTAATTCCTTCGGTAACACTGATAAATGAATAATCATAGTTAGGGTTACCACTAGCATTGGCTTCTCCTCCACCAAAGACTGTTCCTCCGATTGTTATATCAGTTTGATTAAAGTTTGTCTGATTATAACCAATATTTACAATAGTTTTACCATAAAGAATAGCAGTATTTGCTCCCCCATAAACGTTTCCATTAATGGTTGCTCCAGCTATATTTAGAGTACTTATTGATTTAGTATTATCTTTCTCTCCAGTATTAGCAGCATTTCCTCCTCCAAAAACATGTTTATTAATTAAAGAGGCCTTATCTATCGATAATGTAGTATTACCACTTACTACGGCAGTAGTTCCATTTCCTCCAGCATAAGCACTTCCTTTAATAGTTGATGCTGATATATATACTTTGGTGTTACCTTCAACTCTTCCAAGATTACCACCACCAAATAAGTCTTCTTCTATTGATGAGGAAATAAAATCTACTCTAGTACTATAATTTACATCAGCTTGATTACCTCCTCCATAGAATTTACCAGTCATTGTAATACCATTAACAGTAACATTTGTATTATCAGTTTGAGCCATATTACCACCACCAAATAGGTTTTGATATACTCCTCCTGTTAAGTTTATATTAGTTGTTTTGGTATTACCTCCTTGGTTGTTACCTCCATAGATATTTTGAACAGTTAAGTTAACTGGTGAAGTTGATATTATTTTACTAGTATCAACACTTCCTTTTTGGTTACTTCCACCATATATATTAGTTGCACTTCCGGTAATTAAATTAACATTAGTAGTAGTTACTCCAGCATTATTACCCCCACCAAAGATATTTGATGCTGTAGAACCATTAAGTTTAACATTAGAAGTAGTAGTTTCTGTCTTATTACCACCTCCATAAGTAGTTGTAATAGTACCAGAATTTAAATTTACATTGGTAGTAGTAGTTAATCCTCCTTGGTTGTTACCACCATAAACTTCACCAACTACTCCACCATTAATATCTATATATGATTTTATGACACTACCATTAATATTACTTCCACCGTAAATATTATTAATAGTACCAGAGTCTATGGTTATTAAAGTTTTATCTTCAATACTTGCTTGTTCACCACCACCATAAATAGTATCAATTTCACCACTAGATACAGTTACATTAGTGGTGGTAGTATCAGTTAGGGCCCCTCCTCCATAGATGGTACCAACTTTTCCTGCTGATACAGTAATATTAGTTGTTTTAGTTTTTCCACCTATATTGTTACCACCATAAATAGTTGTAGCTTCTCCTCCTGTTACTTCAATATTTGCTGTAGAAACTTCTCCTTGTTCATTACTACCACCATAAATAGTTTCACTCTTAGACCCTATTTGATAAACATAAGTATTATCAACAGCTGTCTTATTTCCTCCACCAAAGGCTTTAGTTATTACTCCTCCATTTAAATAGACTTTAACTTCACCATTTGGTTTACCTTTAGCATCATTTCCTCCAAAGGCATTAGTAACTGTTCCATTATTAATAGTTAAGGTGACATTACCTGCTACATAAGGGGTATTATTATTATCACCTTTTCCTCCACCAAAGACATTGTTTATATTTCCCCCATTAACATTTACTTCTGTTTTATAGTTACTAATATTATTAGTCTTTTGTTTACTATTTACTGTACCAAAGGCACTTCCTCCATAAGCTTTTCCTACTAAGTTTAAAGTATTAGTTTCATCTCCTAGATTTACTAAGACATTATTAGTAACATAAGTCTCACTACCAAGTCCACCACCATATACTTCATTAACTTCTCCTCCTAAGATTTTTAAAGTTACACTTCCATAAAGACTTCCTTTTTGATTACTTCCACCATAGATACCACCAGTTATAGTACCATTTGTCATTTCAATAGAAGTATCAATATTTACATTCCATTCTCTACCTGATCCACTATTATTACCAGAACCAAAAACATTACCTATTGTACCACCATTTATTTTAATTAAAACATTCCCATTACTTGAAGAACTGTAACCTACTGTTCCATAATTACCACTACCATAGACACTTTTCTTAATAATAGCATTATCATTAACTATAACAGTGGAATTATTAACAGAACCAATAGTAGCATAACTAGTATTACCATTACCTGCTCCAAAAACAGATCCAGATTCTGCTCCAAATAAGGTTCTATTATTAGCTATATATGTATCATTTCCAATAGTAGCATTACCACCTATATAAACATAACTACTACCGGTTAAGGTTCCATCTTCACTACTTCCATTATAGCCATTACTTCCACCAAAAACACTATAATTAACTACTCCACCTGTTACTTGAATTATTCTATTTCCATAAGTAGTTGAGGTTCCTGCTCCTCCAGTTAAAAAGTCAACCTCTCCACCAGTCATATAAATAAAGGTATCATTCTTACTGCCTCTATTACTACTAGTTATTGGTCCTCCTATTAAATTATAGATATATCCTCCTTCTATTTTTCCACTTCTTGGAGCATAATGGGTTCCTCCATAACGAGCTCCTACATAAATTCCTGTTGATATATCATATTTACTAGTTCCAAATGAACCACTCTTTACTATTGTATTTAAAGCTGGTACTAAATCATCATTGGAAGAATGAATTACTCCTCCCCAACTTCCGGCTGCACAGAAATAAACAGTAAGGTTTGAATTATCTTCTTTAGCTCTATCATAATCATTACCATAAGTAGTAGTCATTTCTGTATATAAAACAGTACCACCCGTTCCTGTGTTACCACCATATGTTGAACTAGTAGCATTATAACTACCACTTTCTACTATTAAATGATATTTTTTTGGACTACTAGCACTACCTACTGTACTATTATCCCAACTACTTCTAGGATTCATTGCTCCAAAGATATAAAGAAAGTTTACATAATTACCACTTTTTTTAATATTTCTTCCTATCTTAACATTATGATAGTTTCCATAGAATGCTCCTTGCGTATTATTACTATAAGTTGGAGTACTATTACTGTAACCATTCCTAGTTACAATTGTTAAATTTTCTATTCTAATATCACTATAAGCTATAACACTAGTACTTGATACTGACCAGGTAGGATTATAATCTTTTCCATTATTAATACCAGTTAGAGTAAATGGTTTAGTACTACTACTACTCCAAGAACCACTATAATTACCTGTCATTACTAAAATATTAGTATCTCTTGTAGTTAAGTAATAGTAAGTTTCATCTTTATTAAATAATTCCTCATCTCCATTTTCTTTATAGTACTGAATTAATTCATATACTGAACAAATAGTTCCTGTTCTACAAGTACCACTTTGTCTTTCTCCTTGTTCGTTATAATAACCAGCTAGACTCTCTCCATAGTTAATATCCTTTTTTCGATAATAACCAGACATATTAGTAGTTTCTTTATAATTATCATTTTCCTTAGTTCCAACTATAGTTGCTTGTAAATTAGCGTTTTGCATACTTCCATTTTTATAAGTAAAGTATTTAGCATTAAGATCAAAAGAACTATTTGCATCTTGTTTTTCATACATTGTACAATTATTAGTATACGTGCCATCATTAGCCCACCAACCAAGATTAGGAGCAGGACAGTTATAGTTTTGATAATATCTTCCTTGTGATGTATAACAATTAGTACAAGTACCCTTTGTAGTTGTTTTATCACTACCCCAATTACTAACTACGGTAGTTGTTACTAAATCTAATTGTTTATAATACCCAACAATATTAGGATACTCATAAATATTAACAACAGTTTCTACTTTGTTCATAGTTTTATCATTTATACTAGACATAGCATTATTGATAGAGTTACTATCATTAACATTAACTATTTTTCCTTCTGTCCAATTGGCATAAAGATTAATTTCTATTTGATTACTAGTAACTGGTACTTTAATAGTTCTTTGATAAGTCTCATCATCATAGCTAATAACTGCTCCTTTATAATCACTTATCCATCCATTAAAAACCATATCATCTGGTCTATAAGAAAAAGGATTATCTATTAGAGGTATTTCTATATAGTTATCAACTACTGGATAATATTTATAATAGATATATTTACTTTGTAATTCATCTAGTGATACATATCCTGTTTTTGTTCCATCTTTATTACTACCATTATAAGTAATTGTTGTTCTAACAAGATTACTATCATTATAAATGTTTTTATCAATTGCTGTTGGAATAGTTCCATTATTAGATGTATAATTTTGACCTGTATAATAATAATAGTCACTATCACTATCGTCTATATAGACAGTATCACCAACAATACCTTTTGATAATGTTTCTACTTTTCTTGATGTTTTAAAAGCTCCATAAGTAAGAGCAATGGAAGTGATAGGAATTATGGTAGCAAAAAGAATAAGCAAAGATAGTTCTTTGTTCTTAAGTATTTTTTTTACCATATTATCCCCTCCTTCTATGATGGATTAGTTGTAAACTCTAAATTAAAACTTATATCTCCATATGATGCATTGTTTTCACAATCTACATCTTGTCCTTCTACCCACATGTAAATACGTAATTTAGTAATAGCTGGATTCAATGTTAATAGTTTATTATTAGTCATATTATTCTTAGGAGTACTAGTAGTTACATTTATTCTTTTAAACAAGTTAGGATAATTATTACTATTAGCATTTTGAATTAAAACATTATCATTACTAGTTATATCACTAGTTACACCATCATAAGGGATTAAACTTCCACCTGTTTGACTAGTAGTAATTCCATAAGTTTTTAAAGCATTACTAACTCCATATTCAGTATGTGTATCATAATTTGGTTCCCAAATAACTGCTTCCTTAGCATTTTTTAAACTTCTAGCACTAGCTTCATTATCAGCAGAACCTTCATTAAGAATTGCTACTCTAGTAGCATTTTCTATTCCAGCTTCTTTATCACCTATATAAGATACTTTAGAAGAACTAGATAAATATAATTCTTTTGGAGCTTGTATTTTAAAGAACAGGTCAAAGGCAATAAAAGTTCCATTACTTTCTTCACCAAAGCTTTCTGTTTCTTCTGATTTATTAGCTACTAAGATAAAATCAGTAGATGATGTATTAGTAGCTTCTCCTTTATACATATTTAAAAATCCATTAGTAATATCACCACCAGTCGATACAGGATAAATTCTATAAGGGATTTGGTTTACACTACTAGGATAGCTTTTATTAGCATTTTTTATATCATCTACTGTTATAACTTGTTTCCAGTTAACAGCATCTGTACTCACTTCAATTCCCCCATCTGCTTGAATATGCACATCTAAAGAATTAATACTAACTACTCTATTAGCAGAGAACCAAGCATAAGTAGTAGTTATAAGTAAGATGAAACTAAAACATAAGGGAAAGAAAAATAATCTTCTTCTTTTCTTTTTATTTTCCATTATCTTGATGCTCCTCTCTAAACTCCATATTAAGTTTTATTTCTCCACCAATAATTGCATCTACGCATTCAGGATCTTCCCCTTCTAAATAGATTACAACTGTATAACGATCTATATCTCCTGGTTTCATTTCTTTTCTTTCTTTTAAAACTGCTACATTTTTAGATTTAAAAGGAACAGTATTTGGTTCTGCTTTTCCCGTTTCACTGCTTGCTTTGGCATATAGTGTTGGAATACCATTTTCATATACTTTTATTCTAACAGCATCATCTACATTCTTTATAACATCTAAAATGTTTATTTGATACCAATAATTTGTTATTTCTTTCCCTTCATTGGCTATATAAAAGGTATAAGCGATATAATTATCACCATTATGTGCTCCTGCTTTAGAAGTATCAATATCTTGTGGTAACCAACTTTCTGTTATATTATCCATAAATGGTATTTCTGTTGCATATAATTTATTTCTAGGTGTCTTCTCATCTAATGTTTCATAAAGAGTTATACTATTTTTTAAGGCAAAGTTAGGGTCTAAGGTAACTGTAAAATTACCTCCTTTATAAATAACTAATAATACAAAAAATAAAGAGAGTAATAAAATAAATAAAATTGACACTGCATACTTAGTATATTTTAATCTTTTCTTTTTCTTTTCTAATTTTTCTGCTGTAACTTTAACTGTACTTATAGCCATTTCTACCACAACCCTTATCTTATTATAATTCTAACATAATTAGACATATTTTGTAAATCATACGAGTAGTAACACAAAAGAAAAGAGAATTATTTTTTATTTCTCCCCCTTAAGTCAAAATTGAATTCTTTACTATCTTTAATTGCTTCAAAAGATATTGTTTTAAATAAGTCATCTAGATTTAAAGTATCATCTATTCTTTCAGGCTTTAAAGATGGATTACTACTAGTAGTAACTTCTTCTAATTTCTTTTCCACAATTGTTTTTTCCTTAACCTTTTTAGCTGGTTTATTTTTATTAAATAATAATACCATTTCATTTACATCATAAGAATACGTAATAAGTATTAATCCTAAACAAAATATTATTAAAAAGAAAATAATTAATCCCATCTTTATCACCTTCTTTATTATATATATAATAACACATGTTACACTTTTTAAAAAGTGATGTCTAAATTTGTCGATTATTCTTTTACATTTATTTACACTTTCCCTTTTTAAAGTCTTTTAAACATTTTTAATTATCTTCTTACAAATGATATAATTTAATAAAGGATGGGATATAGATGTTTAAAGATAAGAAATTTAAATTATTTATTGCCTTTTTAGCTTTATTCATTTGTATTAGTCAATTAAAGGATACTTATGCTAAGTATTTAGAAGCTAAAGAAGGTAACACTGATTTTACTATCGCTAATTGGAAAATAGTAGTTAATGATAAAGATATATCTGAAGGTAGTACTATGTCTTCTTTGATAACACCAGTTTATGTTGCTAATCAAAATATCGCAAGTGGTGTTATTGCTCCTTCTAGTGAAGGATACTTTGATTTAAATATTGATGCTTCAAAAACAGAAGTTTCTTTTAAGTATGATATTTCTGTTTCTACTTCTGAAGATTCAGCTGTTTCTGATTTGAAGGTAACTAGTTATAGTATTGATGGAAAAGAACAAGTTCCTGTAGAAGGAGTTGGTACTATTTCTAATACTATTAACTATACAGCTACTAAGAAAAATATTGTTATGCGTGTCTATTTTAAATGGATAGATGACGATACTGGAGTTATGGATAATAAAGCTGATACTAAAGCTTCAATTGATGGCAACAATGCTAAATTAAAGGTTAATTTATCATTTACTCAAGTTGTATAATAATTAAAAGAACACCACGTGTTCTTTATTTTAAATGAAAGGTATTTATCGGACTAGAACTATAGTTGTTTTCTTGAAAGTGCCACCACTCTGATTCTAGTGTTTCAAATCCTTGAGATGTCATGATACTTCTCAATTTATTAGCCATAGAATTATTATATTTTACAGTTGATCTTGTATCTAGCATATGCATTGTGGTTTGAGCTTTTAACTCATTATTATTTTTATCAGTCAATGTAAGATCAAGAGCTATACCTTTATTATGGGTTGAAACATTGTTAGCTAAAAACCATCCTGGTCCCCAATAGCTACCATTTTTATCATAATCAACTAGTTTTTTTACATTATTATTAGAATTATATAAACTTCTAAATTTACTATTAACATACTTAGTAACATCATTAGGACGGTAAGTATCATAAATTTTCAAGTTGTACCCATCTTTTTTTGCAATATTATAAGCTCCTTGTAACTGTTTAGCTACAGGATAAAGAAGAGGAACATAATAAGTATTTTTACCTATTTTTGCATTATATTTCTTACTAAATCCATAAAGATTTTTACCTGTTACATCAGCAATAGAAGTATTAGCAGCTTTATAAAGAGATTTATCGGCATTAGTAATATAATACACAATATCAGGTATAACATCTGGAAGATTGATTAATAAAAAATCAGAATACACATACCCAATTATTCCATTATAACTAATTTTAATATATTTAGTAGTAGGATTATCACTTGATAGGATTGTTAATTTAGCCCCCGTTGGAATAGTACCTAATAATTTGCTGTTTTCTATTGGCTCTCGTCTTATATTAACATTTCGATTAGTCCACGCAATTGCTCCATACAAAGTAGCACTGAAATTACCAATTTTATCTTGAGCTACACCTTTATTATCTAAGTAAATGTAATTAACGAAGCGGTTTGTTAATTTAGTGTTATTCTTATAATAGTATTTTTTCCCATTAATTGTATACCAACCATTTTTAGTTTTATTAGTACTTATATTATTATTCTTATCAGTACTTGAACTTGTTGTTACTTTATTATTCTTATTAGTACTTGAACTTGTTGTTTTATTATTCTTATTAGTACTTGAACTTGCTACTTTATTATTCTTATCAGTACTTGAACTTGTTGGTTTATTATTATCAATTACAACTAGTTCTATAACTTTAGAAATTCGCTGATTAACATTAACTTCTATATAAGTAGTCCCTTTCTTTAATGCCTTGATAGTCCCAGATTCTGATACAGTTGCTACATCAGTTTTAAATGATTTGTATTTTATGTTTAAATTATTAATATTACTATTAACGACAATTTGAGCTGTTTTTCCAACTTCTAGTACTTTATTAGAAAAGTTAAGTGAAAAATCTATATCTTCTGATTTATTAGCAGTTTCAATTTTCTTCTCTGTTTCTTTGTTTTCATTATTAGTTTTTTGTTCGTTATCATTAGAAGTCGCTTTATCATTTGAGACTTGTTGGTTACTGGAGTTATAATTAGTAGTTTGATTATTACTATTTACATCAGTTTTTGCATTATTATTTGTTAAATTAATATTATTAGTACTTTTACCTTTATTTTCATCATCATCTGTTATGTCAATATTTTTTTTCAAATTTTTAGTTACCTTAACATTAGTATTATCTTTTACTAAAACAATGAATAATCCCATTAACGCTATTAAAATCATAATAACTAATATTTTAATAAAATATCTTACATAGTTTTCCATAATATCCCCCTTATTTGTTGCTTATTATACAATAACTAAGAGAAAAAATCAAGAAAAATGATACTTCAAAATATAGACAGTCTTATTAGTTTCCTCTCTTTTAAACTCTACTTTATTTAAAAAATTATTGCTACTTATAAGAAGATGAATATCTAATAATATATTTTTACCTATTTTTGACACTTCTATATAATCTAAAATATCAAAGATAATGTTTTTTCTAACTTCATCTACGGCAGTCATTTCTTGAAGTGAAGTATTAATTCTTTTAAAATCAACAATAGAAGATTCTTCTTCTAAATATTTAATTTTTCTAGCATAATCATTCATTTTAGTTGCTAACTCTTTTCTTGTTATCATCTCATCTAAAAATAATTCTAAAATCTTTTGCTTCTTTTTTTCTAGTTTATCTATTTCAAAACTGTTATTTGCATCTAAATTTATTTTTTTATAATTATTAATTAAAATATTTATTATATTTTTACTGTCAATATTGATTTGTTTTATTATATTGTCAAATATACAATTAAGTTCACTTTCTCTAATATTGGGTGAATTACACTTTTTCTTTCCATCTTTTAAATAAGTTGAACATACCCAAGATACATCTTTTTTATCCCTTTTAAAATATCTTCTATAAAATATGGTTTTATCCATCTTACAATAAATCTTGTTACTGTATAAATATAATCTTTTATTATTAGTTGATTTTTTGTATTTTGTCTTTCTATTATTTAACCTTTCATTAGCTAAATCCCATATTTGTTCACTAACTATAGGAGGAATATTATCTATATCTTTACAAACTTTCCACTCACTCTTATCTAAATATTTTACTTTTTTAGTCATGTAATTAATTACGGTAGTTTTCCTTCCACAGTAATAGCCTTTATATTTAGGATTGGCAATCATTCTAGATACAGTTGATATAGAAAATTTATTTCCCATACTAGTTTTTATATTCTTACTATTTAATTCTTTTACTATTTTAGAAATAGATAATTTGTCTATAACATACTTTCTATAAATGCTTTCCACTACTCTAGCTTCCTCTTCTATTATAACTAATTTTTTACTTTCTTTATCTTTTTTGTATCCATATAATAAATTATTTCCAAGGATTACTTTCTTTTCTATTGCTCTATTCATACCGAATCTTACTCTCTCTGATAAACGCCTTATTTCATCTTGAGCTAGAGAAGCCATTATTGTAAGTCTTAGTTCAGCATCTGGTAATATAGTATTAATATTATCATTCACAAAAAAAACAGCTACTCCATTATTTAATAATTCTCTTGTATATTTAATACTATCTAGAGTATTTCTTGAAAACCTTGATATCTCTTTAGTAATTATTAAATCAAACTTATCACTATTTGAATCATTTATCATTTTCATAAACTGTTCTCTTTTAATATCATTAGTACCAGTTATACCATCATCTATATATGTAGCTATATAAGTCCAGTGTAAATTATTATCTATTACCTTTTTAAAGTGTTCTACCTGGTTTACTAAAGAATTTTTTTGTTCTTTATGATCGGTTGATACTCTAGCATAAATAACTACTCTTAAATTAATATCATTTATACTTATACCACTATTTAACATATTTCTAATATTAAGTAAATTAATAACAATCACCTAATTCTTTTAATAGATTATCTTCTGTATACTTATACATTTGATACGTTATTTTATTTTCCTCATAAAGTCTTTTATTAAGAGAGATAGCTAGTTTTAAAGTTAAGATTTCTTTAGTCATACTTAATTATATGGCAAAGAAAAAAAAGTATTAATTACTAATACTTTCTTCAGGTTGTTGACAAAGTGAATTTTTTGTTAACAACCTTTCTTTTTAATAAACAA
>ENA-OPSV01001576-OPSV01001576.1-human-gut-metagenome-genome-assembly--contig:-NODE-1576-length-15221-cov-4.153633_pt1 | contig 15221 bp, 12 predicted proteins | sample MGYA00241460_ERZ501912 | MGnify/ENA primary metagenome ERZ501912 (study PRJEB25962, sample SAMEA2042402) | human gut metagenome | biome: human gut; feature: human-associated habitat; material: faeces...
ATCCATGATAAAAGAAAGTAGTTATACTATTTAAATTGCCCCCCCCATGTTAACTAATTGTAAACTTGACATATTGCTTGACAACATGGTTAGGCACCTACTTTCTTTATCTTTAATAATTAAATTTTATCATGACCGGGTTTTATTTTCAACAAGAAATTTATATCTTCTTCACCATTTTTTTAGCAGGTTGAAAATTAAAAGTCTTTGTATATTGCTTTAGAAAATAAATTTTATCTAAATTATTATCAAAAATAGTATCAATTAATTCTAAAGAATTGAAAAAATTATTGGAAGAAGCTGGTTCTTCAACTAATCTATAATCTAATTTTTCCTCATCAATTAAATCCTTACTAGCTGCTAACATTAATTTAGTAACAGCATTAACATTATTTTGCCATATAATTGCTTTATCTGAAGAATTAGCTCCTCTAAACTCTATAGTATTATCCTTTTGCATACTACTAGGATTAATTGTAACTCCTCCTAAAACTAAGGCTCGATTCTTACCACTAGTAATAAAATCAGAATCATAAAACTCTTCAAAGCTATGAAAACTATTAAGTAGTTCTAAATCTTGATGATAGATTTCAGCAACAGGGCGAGCATACTGATAAAACGATCCTCTTTCTCTTTTATCTTCTCCAAACAAAAAATATAGTAAATCACTTTCATAAAACGTATAAGCTTTTAAAAACTTCCTCCATAAGTTAAAATCATCAGTCAAAATATGACTACCAACATGAATATGTCCACCAGCATTAACATTCATAATAGGGTTATTAGCAGAAAGAAAAGTACATATTTTTTCTAGATTTTCCCACGTTTCTTTTTTATCAGTTAAAATAGGAGAAACTAATTCTCCTCCATCATCTAAACTTATATCATAAGTAGATTGCCATTTATTATACTTATTAGCCATATAGATATCTAATATTTCTTTTTTGACATTTTCATACTCTATTTCTAAGCCAAAAGTTGCTTCATTAGGAAGATATAAATTATCTCTATATGGTAAATCTACCTTTTCTATCTGCTGCATTAATTCCTTTAAAGTACAAAGATCAAGTTTTGAAATTTTATCATTATCATTAAGTTTTAATATAAAGTCATTCACAATATCACCAACCAGTACCGCATATTATAACATAATTTAATAGAAAAGAAAAGGATTAGATAAAACCCTAATTCTCCATAATTTGAAAGTGATTTCCAGAATCTAGGTAAAGTATTCCTTTCTTACCATCAAGTTGTGGTAAAACATCATTATAGTAATTAATCATTCTAAATTTAGTAAGAGTTAAATAAACACTATTACCATCATCCATATATAATAAGAACCTATCTTTATCAAATTCATTAGGATCATAATAAAACTCACTAATACTACTTCTGACACTTCTTTTTACTTTTAAAAGATTCTTTAATAATTTACTATATTTATTCTTAGGTACATCATTTACTAATCTTGGTACTGTGTATGGTATTTCTTGATCAGTTGTTACTTCATTCATATTTTCTAAGACTAATTTTCCAGTTGTCTCTTTCTTTAATAATACCTTATATTCACTAACTTCTATTGTTATTACATGATAAAAACTTCTTTTAACCTTAACTTCTTTTATAAAGGAATTCTTTTCTAAAGCCTTTTTAATATTATAAGAAGTGGTTTTATAAAAGCTTGGGTAATTACTAAGACCTGCTTCATCTATTATTTGTTGATCAGTTACTATTTTATTACCTTTTATTATTATATTTTCAACCCTTGTATCTAGTAAAACATCTACTAGAAAGAAAGTAGCAGCAATTACTAAGACAAATAGTAAAAATGGTATAAGTTTTAACCTCTTTTTCTTCTTTATTTTTGTCATAGACTACTCCCAATTAACAAATTCTTGTTCTATCTTTAAATCAACACCATATCTATCAAGAACAGCATCATGAACAAATACTATTAAATCATGAATATCTTTAGCAGTTGCTCCATCTTTATTAATGACAAAATTAGCATGTTTTAAGCTTACTTCTGCTCCACCTTTAGTTAATCCTTTAAGTCCTAAGTCTTCAATAAGTTTTCCAGCATACATTCCTTCTGGATTTCTAAAAACACTACCAGCAGAAGGATATTCTAAAGGTTGAGATTCCATTCTTCGCTCTCTTCGCTCTTTAGTAATTTCCTCTATTTCTTTTCTATCACCTTTAGTAAGTTTTAATACTGCTTCCAAGCAAATATAGTCTTTATGTTTTTGTAAGTATGAACTTCTATAATGAAAGTCCATCTCACTATTAGTTAAAGTAATTATTTTTAAGTCATTAGTTAAAACAGTTACATTAGTAGTAATATACCCCATATCACTTTTATAAGCTCCAGCATTCATGTAGATTGCTCCACCAATAGTACCAGGTATCCCAGATGCAAACTCTACTCCTGCTAGACTTCGTTTCATAGCTTCCCTAGCTACTTTCATTAAAGATGCTCCTGCTCCACAAATAACTTTATTACGAACAAACTCTATCTTATCAAATTCATCTAGTTTTATTAAAACACCATCATATAGTTCATCACTAAATAATAAATTACTACCATTTCCTAATATTTTATATTTAATATGATAAGTCTTAATTAACTTACATAATTCAACTAAACATCTTCTATCTTTAGGATAAATTATAGCTCTTGCCTTACCACCTACTTTATAAGTGGTATACTTAGATAAATCAGCATCATATATAATTCTTCCTAGTTCTTTTCCTTCTACTTGTTCTAAAAATATATCCATTATTCTTCATTCCTTACTAATCTCATAATTTCTTTATAAATAGCTTCTGCACTATTTGGACAAGAAAATTCTTTTAAATTTTTCCTCATTTCATTATACACTTCTTTTTTAAAACAGTCATCTATTAATGATAATAAATTTTCTTTACAAAAGTCTTTTTCTTCTAATATTTTACAAGCTTTCTTATCTTCTAGAGCTTTAGCATTCTTATATTGATGATTATGTGTAACATAAGGACTTGGTATCATAATAGATGGAAGTAGTAACGCAGTTACCTCGGCAATAGTAGATGCTCCACTTCTTGTGATTATCAAGTCAGCATCTTTCATATATTTAGCATCATAAAACGGTACTATTTTAACATTAGTGGGTGTCTTAACATCTTTATAATCATCATAATAATTTTTTCCTGTTACAACTAATACTTGATAGTCTTTATCTTTAAAAGAAGGAATTAACTCTTTCATTTTTTTAGTCATTGTTAAAGAACCAAGTGAACCCATAACAAGAATAATAAATTTACTCTTATGATTAAAACCAAAGTCTTCTCTTTTTCCTTTTTCCATTGATAGAATTTCTTCACTTCTAGGGTTTCCAGTATAAATAGTTTTCTTCTTAGGAAAATAGGCTTCACTTTCTTTAAAAGAGACACAAATCTTATTAACAAAGTGAGATAGTAGTTTATTAGATACTCCTGGAATAGAATTTTGTTCATGAATTATAGTTTTAATACCAAGATGATTAGCCGCTACCAAAACAGGAGCCGTGATATAACCACCTACCCCTATTACAATATCAGGTTTAAATTTCTTAAGTTCTACTTCTGCTTTCTTAATAGCAGCTAAATATATTTTAAGAACAGTAATATTTTTTAAGATATTCTTTCTATTTAACCCTTTCATTTGAATACCAATATAAGGTATACCTTTTTCTGGAATAATATCTTTCTCCATTCGATCAGTAGTACCAAAATATAAGAACTCGCTATTCTTATCATGAGATTTAATCTTATTTATAATTGCTAAAGCTGGAAAAATATGTCCTCCAGTACCACCGGCTGTAATTGCTATTTTCATAAGACTCCTCCTATTTATTATATTTATCTATTAAACTTTCAAACTCACATTTAATCTCTTCTAATCTTTCTTTAGTAGTAGCTTCAAATCTAGATGTTATATTAGGTCCTGTATTACTATATCTAACACTAGCCCATCCATCAGTAAATGTTACTCTAACACCATCAATCGTATTAATATTATAATGCTTTTCCTTACAATATTCTATAACTTTTTCTACTACTTCTATCTTTTTCTCATCAGTTGATTTATATTTTAACTCTGGTGTTGCTTCATAATGATTTATACCACTTAATAATTCTGTTATATTTTTACTATTTCTAGATAATAATTCTATTATTCTAAGTCCAGCATATAAACCACTATCGAAGCCTAAAAACCTATCTCTAAAGTAGACATGACCTGATAGTTCTCCACCAAAAGGCATATCAAGTTCTGCTACTCTACTTCTTGTATAGCTGTTACCTGTACGATAGCAAACAGGACTACCTCCTAGTTTTATTATTTCATCTTCTAATGATTTACTACATTTTACATCATATAGAAATGTTTTATTCTTAACTTTATCAATTATATCTCTAATAATTAAAATCATATAATAGTCGCATGGTAAAAACTTACCTTCATTAGTAATAACTCCTACTCTATCACCATCCCCATCAAAGCTAACACCAATATCAGCTCCAGTTTCTAACACTTTAGTTTTTAATTGTTCTAAATTAGCTTCAATTGATGGATCTGGGTGATGATTAGGAAAGGTTCCATCACTTTCTCCATTAATAATAGTAAAATCAATTGGAAACATACTATATAAGTCTTTCAATATTATTGATGTTGTTCCATTACCTGGATCTAATACCGCTTTTATTCTCTTATCACCAAACTCTAGTCCATCATTAATAGCCTTAAAGTATTCTTCTTTAACATTTATCTTTCTAACACTACCAACTCCATCTAAGAAATCTCCTTTAATAGTTTCTTCATAGAAGTCAGTTATCTCTTCTCCCTTAGCATTCAAATAATCTTTAAAAGCAAACTTAAGTCCATTATCTTCTTTAGGATTATGACTAGCTGTTATCATAATACCACAATCAACTTTTTCATAGATACAAGCATAATAATACATTGGAGTAGTAGTTAATTCTAAGTCTAAAATATTAACTCCACTATCAATTAATCCACTAGTTAAAGCTTTATGAATTCTTTCTGATGATAATCTATTATCATGACCTATTACACAAGTATCTTTACCCATTCTTCTAATATGAGTAGCAAAACTCCTAGCAATAGTATAAATAACATCATCTGTTAAATCTCTATCTGCTATTCCTCTTATATCATATGCTCTAAATATTTCTTTATTTATTTCTTTTGTTATTTTCATCATATCTTCTCCATTCTTCTTAAATTATACCATAGGTTTAAACTAGATAGAAAAAGAAATATCACTTCTCCGTAATATTTCTTGCTTCACTAAGTAATTGTTCTAAAGTATCAAGGGTATATCCCCTTTGTTTTATATATTTAATAACCACATCTAACTCACTGATATTTTCTTTAGTAGGAGTAATTGAAATGATTGATCCTTCTCTTAGTTTTCCTTTTAATGAAAGATATGGATTACTACTAATTTGGATAGTTGGAATAATAGTATGCATCTTTTCTTTACTACATAGTTCTAATATTTCTTTTTGATCATATTTAGCAAGACAGTATTTACCACGTCTATTAGCAATAACTTGCAAAGTATCAAGAGCCTCTTCAAAGATAAGTCTATCATAACTTCCCTTATAGTTTAATAATTCTATCTCATGAAAGTCCTGTAACAAACTAGTAATTAAAATGTTATCTTCTTTTAACAATAATCCATCTACAAAGAATGTCGCTCTAACATCATTTTCTTTTAGGATATCTTTTATTTTTGGTAATAGTTCCTTATCAGTAATTTCAAATACTAATGATATATAATTAGTAAAGCCATTACCACTTACTATATATTTATCATAATATTCATCTACCGATATAGTTGGAGTACTTTCTTTAAAGACAATTAATGACTCATTATATCCCCCATATTTTTTCATCTTATTAAAACTTTTATCTAAATCTACTACTAATCCACTATAACCTGGTACTAAGTATTCTCCATTTACTTTAGCATTAATAGACTCTTCTTCTAATGATTTCTTTTCTTTTTTTATTTTAATCATCACTGGATCTTTATCTTCCATCATAGATACAGCTTTATCAGTATAAAAGAAACTTGCAAATACTAAAAGACAAGCAAATAGTATTTCTATTATTTTCTTCACAAGATCAACTCCTATGTAATATTATGATAAAAGAATAATAAAAAGTCATAAATACTTATGAAATATTTATGACTATGATTACTAACTACCTAATTTTATTTGGAACGGACTATTTTTAGTACCATCTCCACCAGTTATTATTACATTAGATTTTAGATTCATAGCTGGGCGAATTGCAGATTGTGATGTCGGTTCATCTGGATATATATAATAACCAGTTTCATAAGACATAGCTATTTTTTCTGCATTGACCGGAGTTAAAAGCCAATAAGTTCCATTATTACTTTTATCATCAAATTGACTTGATAATAGTTCTCCTGTTCTTAATAATCCAACTTTAGCTTTTACGCTAGTAGTTAAGGTATTACTAGTAGCATCTATGTATTTAGCTAATCTATAGAATCCCTGTTCACCTGCATCATTTTCTGATTTTACGGTTCCTATATACCAATTGGTGGAATCTTCTATCATGTTTACTTGATCACTAGTTAAATATTCACCACTAGTTAAATAATCATTATTTAAAAATGTTCCTATTGTATTACTAGTCGAATAATTCACAGTATCTCCAAAAGTAGAACTTTTATAGTTTCCTTCTTCTTTTAAAGGTATAGCACTTGTTATCTTAGTACCAGTTCCGTTTTCATGACTTACTATTCGATATAAGTTATTATCACCAGTTCCAAAACTTATATATTCTCCACTATATCTTGTCGATAAAAGTGTTCCTGATAAAGGAGAATCTATATCTCCTTTTAGTCTATATGGGTCATTCTTAGTACCTGTACCAGAAGCAACTTGTAATTTAGGTTTAAAGTTAATAACTGGACTAATACCATTAGAATTACCATCACAATATTGTGAATTTGCTGCAATTTGACCTAAAAGATACCAAACTCCTGTGCTCAAATAGTATGAAGGATTATCTAGGGACAGAGAACCTCCACCGGTTTTGCTATATTCATAATAATTTAATAATCCTACTGGATTTTTAACGATGCTTGTTTTTTCAGGTTTATCAGTATTACGTATTTTTACTGTATCATTCCATTCACTATCTATTTTTATAAATTTACTTGGCTCTCTTAAATTTCCTAAAAAACCATCTACACTAGTATCATTTAACCATTTTTCTGCATAACTATCTTTAAAGTTTTTATCACTGATATACGGATTATATCCTATTGCCGCCATACTAGTATTAGTAATAGCTTTTACAGAATTATCACTTGTATCAATTGCAACAGCTCTCCATAACTTTCCACTATACCAGATATAGTTATTAGGATCCGATCCTGTAATAAATGTTTGCTCTAAGTCACTTGTATCAATAGTACCATTATCACCCATACCATTTGTTAATAAAGTATTAGCAAGTGATGATTCAGGAATCTTATCACCTGTCTTACCATAAGCATTTATCTTTATACTAAATGCTAAGTTACCTCCATCTCCTTGAGGGTTATATGACTCATCTACATACATTCTAAGACGATATTTTGTTGAGAAACTTGTAGAGGTTGTTCCTTTTGCTAAACTCATCATATTAGCAGGTCTTCCCGTATATGTATTTTCTGTTGATTCAGCTGTATATACAGTCGGTTCCATTACCTCTTTCTCATTATTATTTTCATCTAGACTTGTTAAATATAGTTTTATAAATTTACCATCTATCTTTTTAGTACCAGTTGTTACATCTTCTGCTGCTATTTCCCAGTTGATGTTTTCTGATCCTTTAATTGTACCTGACAAGGTAAAATCAAAGTATTCTCCAGCTGTTAATCTTACTTTTCCAGTGGCATCAGTTGTTGGTAGAGCATTATTCATACTTATTGTATTAGTTGACTCAGTATACTCCATCGTTATGGCTCCGGTTGTTATAGTATTAGGCTTAGTACCTAGTCCTACAAACTTAAAAGCTGCATAACTTATTCCTACTATCATTAGAACTAGTACTAAGACAAGTCCTATTGTTAATAGTAATTTCTTCTTATCTTTCATATGTTTTCTCCTTTTAATCTAACTTTTTTTGTAATTCTTTAAGTTTTGATAAGAATTCATTAGTCTTTCTAATTTCAGCATCAAGCTTATCATAGTTAGCAGTATTTTCTAATTTAAGAGAATTATCACTAGATATTTTATCTTCTTCTATTCCAAAGATAGGACTAATAACTGGTGTTGGTTTATAAGGAGTTTTAGACTTAGAGAACAACTCATCCATAGTTGGTATCTTTATCTTAGGAGCTTCTACTTTGATATCTTCATAACTAAATGGTACTTCCTCTTTCTTAGTTTCTAATACTTCTATATCTTCATCATCATTTTTAAGTGCTACTACTTCCTTATCCTTTTTCCATTTAGCTTCTAACTCTTGTAAAGTAATAGGTTCATCCCCATCATCTTCATGTTTTATTATCTCATCCTGAGTGATAGTCTTACCCTTCTTTAATAATTCATCTAAACTTATAATAGCATTTTGCTCTTGATCTTCTTCAAAATTGGTTAAACTAATATTCTCTTGTTTAACCTCATCTTCTTTAGTATCAAGCATCTCATCTAATACAGGAATAACTTCATCATTAGTAACTTCCTTAAATGGTTTAACCTCTATTGGTTCAAAGATAGGTTTTTCTTCCCTCTTATCTTGTTCAATTAATTGTCTTTCAAGCCTCTTTAACTCTTCTTTAGCTTCTTCTTTAGTATATACTTCATTCTTATAAGTAATTCCACTAGGATTAGCATCTAATATTTCAACTTCAGAAACAGAATTATCATTTAACTTAATCTCTTTAGTAATAACGTTTTCTTCTTTCTTAGGCTCAATAACTTCTGTTACAACTGGAGTAATAGCTATAGGAGAAGTAAATGTCTCTTTAACTACTATCTTAGGAGGTTCTTTCTTCTCTTCCATTACTAAAGGTTTAATCTCTTCTCTTACCTTTTCTTGTTCAATTCTAAAGACAGGTGGTAAAGCTGCTTCTTGCTGTTCTTTTTCTAAAATCTTTACTTTTTCTGCTAATTTTGTCAATTCTTGAGTGTTTGTTTTTAACTTTTTTTTCTCATCCTTCTTCTTTATGAAGGATATAACCCATAGAATTATATATAGTAAAATAGCTGCTAATAAAATAATAAACAATATAAATACTTCCTTCTTAGCTAAAAAATCAATTATCTCTTGCACTATCATTCACCTCTTACACTTCTATACTAACTATATCATAATTCTTAGAAAGAAGAAAAGTAATTTATTAGTTTTAAATATTTTTTACATCTTATTTACAAGGAGGCTTCATGAAAAAAGAAACGTTTATTAAGTCTACTATTATCTTAATGATTGGTGGTTTTCTAACTAAAATACTAGGTATGATTATAAAAATAGTTATGAGTAGATTAATGGGAAGTGAAGGTATTGGTCTATATATGCTTGTTTTACCAACCTTCTCTTTGTTTATTGGTCTAGGTCAGTTTGGTCTACCTATCGCTTTATCTAAGATGGTAGCAGAAGATAAAAAGAATAATAGAAATTTAATGTCTTCTTTAATAGCTACTTCTTTAATTATTAACTTTTTCTTGATTATCTTTTTAATTATCTTTGCCCCTTTTCTTGCTAATAAATTATTACAAGAAGAAAGATCATACTTACCAGTTCTTGCTATAGCAGTAGTAATACCTCTAACATCCACATCATCCATTGTAAGAAGCTATTTCTTTGGTAAACAGCAAATGTTTCCCCATGTCTTTTCTAACTGTTTAGAAGATATAGTTAGACTCTTTCTAATGTTTACCTTAATCCCTTTATTTCTTCCTAAAGGCTTAGAAATAACAGTTACTGTAGTAATACTATCTAATGTTATTAGTGAACTAGTATCTATCCTTGTCTTATTTTTCTTTCTTCCTAAAAATATTACTTATAAAAAAGAAGACTTTCATATTAGAAAATCATATATTAAAGATGCTCTAGATATTAGTATTCCTACTACTCTTTCTAGATTAATTGGTAGTATTGGCTATTTTCTAGAACCAATTATTTTAACTACTACTCTAAAGTATAGTGGTTATACTTCTAGTTTTATTATTAATCAGTATGGAATCATCCAAGGTTATGTAATGCCACTAGTCCTTCTTCCATCTTTCTTTACCCTTGCTATCTCCCAAGCCCTTCTACCAGTCATTGCTAAAGCTATTAGTGATAAGAAACTAGACTATACTAAGAAAAAGATTAAACAAGCGATATTTTTCTCTTTATTAATAGGAATACCTGCTACTATCTTATTTATCATTATGCCAAAGTTCTTCTTAGGGATAATGTATCATACCAATCAAGGTAGTACTTATCTAAAGATATTAGCACCTATTTGCCTATTTCAGTATATCCAAGCACCCCTTGCTTTTTCACTTGACGCCATGGGTAGAAGTAAAGACAATTTAAAAGCTACTATGTTAGGTACTATTATTAGAACTACTACCCTATTCCTTTTCTCCTTATTAAAAATTGGTTTATATGGTTATATTATTTCTACTAGTATTCATGTCATCTTTGTAACCACTTATAATTACTATCAAGTAAAGAAATACTTAGCAAATTTCACCACATTTTCACAGAAATAAAGTATACTATAGATGAGGTGGTTTATGTGATTAAAATATTAGTTGTAGATGATGAAGAATATATAAGAGATGTAATAGTAACTTATCTAAATAATGAAGGATACCAAACTTATCAAGCAGAAGATGGCTATGAAGCTTTAGATATGCTTGAAAAAGATAAATATGACTTAATGGTACTAGATATAATGATGCCAGAGATGGATGGATTTACCCTTCTTGAAAAGTTAGATGCTAACAAGAAAGTTCCTACTATTATTTTATCAGCACGGGGAGAAGAAGTAGATAAGCTAACTGGTTTTGATAAAGGAATAGATGACTATCTTTGTAAGCCTTTCTCACCTAAAGAATTAGTAGCAAGATGTAAAGCTATACTAAATAGAGTATCTACCAAGATGGATAATTATCGTTATAAAGATTTATTTATAAACTTTCTAGAACACAGTATTACTATTGATGATGAAGAAGTTAATCTAACTCCTAAAGAATTTGAAATACTAGAATATTTTATTAGAAATAAGAAAGTTGCTATTAAAAGAGAAAGTCTATTAAAGTATATTTGGGGTTATGACTTTTATGGAGATGATCGAACAGTAGATACTCATATCAAAATGCTTAGAAATCATCTAGGAAAGTATCGAGATTTAATTGAAACTGTTAGAGGAATAGGTTATCGTTTTAATGATGAAAAATAGTTTAAAAAGAAAGATATGGCAGTATTTAATAATATTTTCTTTAGTGATTATTTTATTTCTTTGGTTATTCCAAGTAATATTTATTAATAAGTATTATGAATATACTAAAACTAAAGATATAAAACATATTGCTAATAAGTTGTTAACTGCATACAATAGTGAAAATATCTATAATACTCTAGATGAAATATCTTATCAAGAAAATCTTTGTATCGAAATAACTTCTAGTAATTCCACTTTATATCGATCAAGTACTACTTCTAACTGTTTATTCAGTAAAGGAGTATTAAAAGAAAGTTTTATTAATAGCGGTAATAAAGAAGAAACTTATAATTTACAAAATCCCCAATTTGCTAATAAAACTATTTTAGAAGCGATTAAGTTAGATGATAATTTATATGCTTTTTTATCAACTTCACTTGAACCACTCGATTCTACTGCTAAGATTTTAAAGGAGCAGTTACTAATTATAAGTATCTTAATTTTATCTCTATCCCTGCTTATCGGTTATTTTATTTCGAAAAGGCTATCAAAACCAATAGTAGATATATCTCAGAAAGCTAATCTAATCGCTAAAGGCAAAATAAAGAAAGAGTTTACTAGTGATAGTGATATTTTAGAGATAGAAGACTTAAATAATTCTTTAAATGAAATGATGGTTGAGTTAGGAAAGACAGAAGAGTTAGAAAAAGATTTACTAGCTAATGTCTCTCATGACTTAAAAACTCCTCTTACTATGATAAAAGCATATGCTGAAATGGTTAGAGATCTAACTTATAATGATAAAGAAAAAAGAAATAGTAATTTAAATATCATTATAGAAGAGACTGATAGACTAGCCTTACTAGTCAATGATATATTAACACTATCTAAATTACAACAATCAATGGATAATCTAACATTAAGTGAATTTGATTTAATTCTTCTTATAAAAAATATTCTAAAGAGATTTACTATTTATGAAGAAAAGTATGGTTACAATATTATTTTTAAACATACTAATATTAGAAAGCTAATGATAAAAGCTGATCAAAAGAAGATTGAACAAGTTCTATATAATTTAATTATCAATGCTATTAATTATACAGGAAGTGATATGAAAGTAGTTATTAATATCAGCAAAGTTAATAATCTTTATAAGATTGAAGTTATTGATAGTGGTAAAGGAATTGATACTAAGGACTTAGACAACATCTTTGATAAGTATTATAAATCTGAGAAAAAACACAAAAGAAATTTATATGGCACTGGTCTTGGTCTATCTATTGTTAAAAGTATTTTTATTCTTCATGATTATAAATATGGTGTAGATACAAAAAAAGGAAAAGGTTCTAGTTTCTACTTTTACATTTCTAAAGTAGAAGATTAACCTTTTCCTTTTAATTTAATTAAAAAAAGTCATCACTTTTAGTTGCCTCAGCTTGTTAAACTATGGGCGATGTAAAACAAGGTGGTAAAGAGACGCTGTGATGACTAGAAGCTGTAAACAACTTCCATTAATAATATATAACATATTTAGAAAATTTACAAGTACGAGTTTTCGTAATTTTTTATTTTTGCTAAATAATAATAACTTTTCTTATTTTAAACTGATTTTATGCAACAAAAGTCTGTCCTTGTTGAGCTACATTTTCTAAAGGTACTTTAGCTATAGACTTAATATCTGTCAAAGCTTGTCTTATTCTAACAGCAGAAGGATTATTATTATTTATTCCAATTTCTATAGCTTGTTCAAATAATTTAGAATTTTCACTAGTAGGATCTAAATAATCATAATCAAAATTTTTAACTGCTATACCAAGTAAGTTGTCATTATTAAGTAATTTTTCTTTCATATCATTAGCAGAAAATACATCTTTTGATAATTCTTCTTTCACAAAAGATAATACTTGTTGCATCCTATCCAAGTAAGTAGCATCTTCACTAGATTTCTTACCACTACCTGCAAATGACTTAATCATATTTTCCATTAATAAAGAAGTATAATTATTAGGTTTAACAGTACTTGCTAAAGTTCTAGCATTAGATGATGACGTAAATCTATTTGCTTCACCTGTCTTTAAATATTGACTAATAGCATAAATACCTTGTCCAGAGCTATACTGATTATCTGAAATAATTGCTGCTATATTCAAATCAAAAATGGTATTAACATTCTGATAAATTAAGTCATCTTTTTCTGTAATAGCAATATCACTATTTCCCTTGGCTACTTCCTCTAATTGGGTTTTCCTTATTTTTAAGTAATCACTTATTTTTTGATAATTTGTTATCATTTGATTATCAGTCATTTCTTTTTCACTGTTATTATTAGCAACATGGACTTTTTTTACTACGTCATCACTAGGAATAGAAAATTCATTAGTTAACTTATCAATAATATCATTACCGTATATAGTAAGCATTGCTTCTTTACTGGTTATATTATTTGAAATGGTATCATCTGCAAGTTTAATCATTAATTTATGCTGTAGCTTTATCTTTTCATCTAGTGTTGCATCAGTTACTTCATTAGGATAAAAATCCTTAACTAAAACATCATTATAAACTATATTAGGATACTTACTACTTGATTTTCTATTCAATATAGGGGCAATATCATCCATAAACGTTAACTGTCCTTTTAAGATATTTTCCATAGTCATAAGTCTTGACTTATATTTTTCAATTGCCTGATTTATATTTCCAATCATTTTACCTTTGTAAAGTTGTTCAACATATCTTGTGTATTCTTTTAAATCATAATATATCATAATATTATTAACAATAATTTTAAGATTTTCTTCAATTTTTACTTTATTCATTTCAAAACTAGTAAATGTTTTAAATTCCTTATCTTCAGTTAAGACTTTATTACCATCTGGAATAACAGAATAATAGTTACTTCCATCATCAAGTTTATATTTAGCATAAACTAAGTTATTTACTTGTTTAAATTCTTTATCAACTATTTTATTATTTATCTTATCAAATATATTGAACTCCTTTTGCTTAGTAGTTGCAACTTCAATAGCTTTATTTTCTTTATCATTAGCTAATAATCTTTTCTCTTCATTAATCAATTTAGTTAAAGTAGTCAATTGCAAGTTTTTTTGTTCACTTAATGCTTTCTTATATAATTCAGCAATAAGTAATAAATCATTATCCAATTTTGTATCTGACTCTACATAAGCTCTATCTATTTCCATAAACAAATCATTTGCAGTCGATACTAATTGGGCTAATTCTTTTTTCTCATCATTAGTATTAATACTTTCCCTCAAAGTCTTATTTACATTTTCATATAATAAAAAATATTCTTTAACAACTTCCTCAAGATTAACCTTAGTTTTATTTTTTTCTCTTTCTTCTAATAATCTTGATTTAGTTTTATACTTTTCTTGTTCATCTTGATTAATTATTTCCGCACCATGAATTATCAATTGATTGAAATAACCATTCATTTGTAATAAATAATTAGAAAGTGTTTCTACATAACTAGATTCCAAAGATTTATTATTATTTTCCAAAAAATCGTTAAGTTCCTTTACTCTATCTATTGTCAAATATGATGGCGTCATTAATCTAATTGATTCCTTATTATTCTGATCTAATAATAATGCTAATCTTCCCATCTAATTCACCTACCTTATTCTATTAAGAATTATACCATATTTTTTTCTTTAGTGAAAGCAAAAAGTGAGATTAACTAATCTCACTCAGGTTGTTGACAAAGTGAATTTTTTGTTAACAACCTTTCTTTTTAATAAACAA
>ENA-OPSV01001579-OPSV01001579.1-human-gut-metagenome-genome-assembly--contig:-NODE-1579-length-15203-cov-3.568788_pt1 | contig 15203 bp, 10 predicted proteins | sample MGYA00241460_ERZ501912 | MGnify/ENA primary metagenome ERZ501912 (study PRJEB25962, sample SAMEA2042402) | human gut metagenome | biome: human gut; feature: human-associated habitat; material: faeces...
CTCTGAAGGTAAACGGAAAGAAGCTTTACGAAATGGCCAGAGAAGGAAAAACCATAGAGCGTAAGCCGCGCCCTGTGGTTTTTTATGAGATAAGGATACTGGATATGGATCTCCCGCTGGTACGTATCAGCGTTACCTGCAGCAAGGGAACTTATATCCGTACACTTTGCAATGATATCGGAGAAAAATTAGGCTATGGCGGTGCCATGGAAGAGCTTCTTCGGACCCAGTCCGGGAATTTCACACTGGAAGAGAGCATGACACTTTCCCAGGTGGAGGAGGCGGTTGCCGATGGGACCATCGGGGAAAAGCTTGTTTCCATCGAGGATGTACTTTCCATGTATCCGGCGCTTATCTGTACACCGGAAGGAGACAGGCTTCTTGGTAATGGAAATCCAGTTCCGGAAGAACTGGTACAGGGCGGCAGCAGGGAAGAAAAAGTCCGGATGTATAAAAGCAGCGGAAACTTCACAGGAATATACGGCTGGGATGAAAGAAAACAGAAATACGTACCCATCCGCATGTTTTTTGTATGACACTTTATAAAAACTTGCAGGAGCAGCAGAAGATATGGAATACTTGAAGATTGACGGAGAATTTCCGCGCCTGTCAGGGAGTGCGGTAACACTTGGAAAATTTGACGGCATACACCGTGGACACCGGAAACTGGTGGAAAGAATTCTGGAGCAAAAAGAAAAGGGACTTCAGACAGTTCTCTTTTCCCTGGGAATCGGAAGCCAGATGATCTTTACAAAAGAAGAACGATGCAGGATTCTTGAGGATGCAGGTGTGGATGTTCTGATCGAATGCCCGCTGGATGCCAGGATCCGCCACATGAAAGCAGACACTTTTATTAAAGAGATTCTGGTGGGGGATCTTCAGGCAGAACACGTTGCTGTAGGAGAAGATTTCCGGTTTGGATATGAACGCAAGGGAAATCCGGAACTTCTCCGGGAGATGGGAAAGAAGCTTGGCTTTTCGGTGGATGTGATTCCAAAAGAAATGGAAGGAAAACGAAAGATCAGCAGTACCTTTATCCGTGAGGAACTGAAAAGAGGCAATATGGAAAAGGTCAATGATCTTCTGGGCTTTCCATTTTTTGTGGATGGAGTGATCGAACATGGAAGAGGAATGGGACATAAGGTCCTTCTTCCCACTACCAATATCGTTCCTGCAAAAGAAAAGCTGATGCCGCCAAATGGCGTTTATGATACAGTGTCCCATTTTAAGGACAGAACCCTTTGCGGGATCACAAACGTAGGATATAAACCAACCATTGGAGAGAAATTCCTGGGTGTTGAGACCTATCTTTTTGATTGTGAGGAGGATCTGTACGGAGAGCCCTGCAGAGTGGAATTCTTTCATTATTCCAGACCGGAGAAGCGCTTTTCGTCCATAGAAGCACTGAAGCAGCAGCTCCTGAAGGATGCAGAAAAGGGAAAGGCTTATTTGCTGTTGACGGCAATCATAGCACTAACTTTAGGCGTAGTGTATATGCTGGTGCTGTTGAATAAATGGAACAATTCCTTTTATAATGCACTGCAAAATTACCAGACCGAACTTATTTTTGATGAGCTGATACATTTCGGCTGGCTGGCTGTGATCTACATTATTCTGGCAGTTTATGCCTTTTATTTGCAGCAGGTACTGGTGCTTAACTGGCGTCGTTGGCTGACTAACAGGTATATTGATGAATGGTTGAAAAATAAGACCTACTATCGTCTGCAGATGTTCGGCTCTGATACTGATAACCCTGATCAGCGTATTAGTGAGGATGTGCGTTTGTTTGTTGAGATGACGTTAAAGTTCAGTATCGGTGTTTTAAAGGCTTTTTGTACTTTTGTGTCTTTCGTCTTTATTTTATATGAACTGTCAGGTTCACTGGAATTTACTTTGGCGGGGCAAGTGTGGCATATTGAAGGCTATCTGGTTTGGGTAGCCTTGGTTTATTCCATTGTTGGCACAGGGCTTACTCATTTGATTGGTAAAAAACTGGTAGGGCTGAATTTTGTTCAGCAACGTTATGAAGCGGATTTTCGTTTCAGTATGATGCGAATGAGGGAAAATGCTGAAAGTGTAGCGTTTTACAGCGGTGAGAAACAGGAAGGCGGCGTATTTAAGAAGCGTTTTAAACTGCTGCTGGATAATTTCTGGAAGATAGTAGAAAAACAAAAACAGTTGGTCTGGCTTAATTCCGGCTATTCACAGATTGCAATTATTTTCCCTTTCGTAGTGGCTATGCCGCGTTACTTAAGTAAGGAAATAACATTAGGCGGCCTGATCCAGATTGCCAGTGCCTTTGGCAGGGTGCAGGAATCATTATCATATTTTGTAGATATGTATGCTTCTTTGGCTGAATGGCGGGCAGTTGTAGAGCGTCTTACGGGTTTTGGGGTACATATGCACGAGGTAAAACAGGAAAAACCGCAGATTGATCTAGAACGAATGGAAAGTCGCAACGATACTATCGTAGCTGCGTCCTTGCAGGTTGAATTACCAGATGACAGGATCTTGTTGAAAAATGTCAATTTTACTTTAGTACCCGGCCGAAATAAAAATATCCTGATCAAAGGCGCAAGTGGCAGCGGTAAAAGTACATTGCTGCGTGCTGTGGCTGGTATCTGGCCATATGTGCATGGTAAATTGGAACTGCCTGCTGCCGAGAAACTGATGTTTATTCCGCAAAAACCTTATTTACCATTGGGAACATTGAAAGAAGCGTTGCTTTATCCAGGCAGTTGCCATAAAACAGATGAAGAGTTGGTGATGTTGCTGGAGCAATGTCGGATTGGCTACCTGGCAAAAGACCTGTATGTCGAAGCAGACTGGTCACATGTGCTTAGCGGCGGTGAACAGCAGAGGCTGGCTTTTGTAAGGGCACTGATCTATCAACCGTCATGGCTGTTTTTAGATGAAGCTACTTCTGCTTTAGATGAGGAGACAGAAGCTGTGATGTATAAGCTTGTTGAAACTTTAATGCCGGATACTACCGTAGTCAGTATTGGACATCGCAGTAGTTTGAGCAGTTTCCACCAAATAGGGTTGTTTATTGATAAAGGTCAGCACAGTGTTATTGAACGGGCCTTGTGAAAATAATATCAGGCATAGAATTTTGTAAGTAGAATTTACTGTTTTTTGTTAAAAGAAATTTTTACTTTGCTGTGATTTGCTTATATAATAAATAAAGAAGCAGTTTTTCAGAAAGGAAGTGTAAAAAATGATGCCATTGGAAATAGCTCCTAAAATTTATGATGTGGGTGTTGTTGACTGGGCTGTGCGTGATTTTCACGGATATAAGACGGAACGCGGTGCTTCATATAATTCATATTTGATCATGGATGAAAAAATCTGTTTGATCGATACAGTGAAAGCGATGTTTGCTGAAGAATTATTGACAAAGATTGAACGTGTTGTCGACCCTGGAAAAATTGATTACGTAATAGTGAACCATGTGGAACCGGATCATGCAGGGGCATTGCCGGCGCTGGTCAAAGCGGCTCCGAATGCTAAGTTTTTTATTACAGCTCAAGGGAAGGCGGAAGCAATTCGTCATTATGGTGATTTATATGATTTTCAGGTCGTGAAGGATGGCGATAAATTATCATTAGGCAAACGTGAATTGACTTTTGTGACTTTACCAATGCTGCACTGGCCTGACAGTATGGCAACTTATTGTGCAGATGATGGGATTTTGTTTTCTAATGATGCTTTTGGCCAGCATTATGCGGCTGCTAAACGTTTTGATGATGAAGTGGATCTGGGAATACTTTTTTATGAAGCAAAAAAATATTTTGCCAATATACTCTGGCCATATGCGAAATTAATTGATAAAGCGCTGGCGAAAGCAGCGGCACTTGATTTAAAGATGATAGCTACAGCCCATGGTATTATCTGGCGCAGTCATATTCAGGAAATTATTGCCAAATATGCTGCCTGGGGCAAAGGCGTGAGCGGCAGCAGTGTAGTTATTGCCTATGATACGATGTGGGGCGCTACGGAGCAAATGGCTCGTGCTGTGCTGGAGGGTGTTGTCAGTGCCGGTAGTGATGCTGTGCTGCTGCGTATGAACGAAACTCCGAATAGTACTGCTGTTGCGGATTTATTTGAAGCAGGTGGTATGATCATCGGCTCTTCAACACTGAACAGCGGAATGCTGCCCACTATGGGCAGTCTGCTTGTATACCTTAAAGGCTTAAACCCAACAGGTAAAAAAGCAGCTGTTTTCGGTACATATGGCTGGGCCGGCGGAGCTCAGAAAGATATGGAAGCTTTGCTGACAGCGGCTGGTTTTGAGTTGGAACCGGGTTTTACCTGTAAATGGAAGGCACAGCCAGAAGACCTGGAAGCAGCAAGGCAGCTTGGTTATGAATTTGCCAGGAAGCTGCAAAAATAAAAAAATTGATCAAGCAGACGAGTTTTATGCGTCTGCTTGTTTTTTTTCTGCTGAAAAGATGTTCACGAATAATTTACTTGCCAAAAGTCGAAAGGTCAAATATAATAGAATTAATCTAATTATAGATGCCGGCAGAAAAGTTTGACTTTAATGCTGAAACGATAAAAGGAAGGTAATTAAGATGAGAAATCTTGCAGATGCAATAGAAAATTTCATCATCAGACAGCTTTTAGAGGACAGAGAGGATGCTGTTTTAGTACAGCGTAATGAACTTGCCGATAAACTGTCGTGCGCACCGTCGCAGATCAGTTATGTGCTGAGCACGCGTTTTACTCCTGAACGGGGGTTTATGGTCGAATCCAGACGCGGCAGCGGCGGCTTTGTCCGTATTGTAAGGGTGATGCCTCATGAATTGCAGGAAGAGAACTGTGAGCCGACAGTGCATGATTTGATTGAGCACTGGGCTGCTAACCGTTTGATCAGCAGGCGCGAAAAATCACTGTTGCAGTATATGATGGAAATTCTGGATGCTGATGAAGCTAAAAAAAGAGCTGTTTTGGAGACGGCTATTACTAAAATGACAGAACGTGAGTGAGGTGAATTGATATGTTATGTCAGAAATGCGGATTAAAAGAAGCTGTGGTCCACGTGGTATGCGTGGTCAACGATAAACAAATCGACAAATGGCTGTGCTCGGATTGTGTTGAAGAATTGGCTCCGTCTAATTTTTTGTCGGGAACTGTTTTCAATGCCAAAGAGTTTTTAGATGGGCTGTTGAAACCAAAAGCTAGAGAAGAACAGATCATGAATCGTTTTACTGAACGTGCCAAAGGTATTTTGGAAGACGCGATGCGTTTTGCATTGGATAAGGGTCATGATCATGTTGGAACAGAACATATCTTGCTGGCGTTGCTGAATGTTGAAAATTGTTTTGCCAAGAAGATTCTAGAAAAACTTGGCATTGATAATCAGGCGGTCATAAAAGAGCTGGAAAGCTGGATGGAGCCCGCTGGCAGCACTGAGCTGATGATCAGTTATACCCCGCGTGCCAAACGGGCCTTAGAGCTTGCTGGTGAAGCAGCAGCAGCTTTTAAGCTGCACTATGTAGGGTCCGAACATTTGCTGTTGGGCTTGCTGCGTGAAGGAGAAGGCGTGGCTGCTCAGGTATTGCGGCGCTTTAACGTTACGGCAGAACAGGTCATGAAGGTCATTAAGGCTGTTTATGATAATCAGCCATTGACAGATGGCAATTATAATGCTGGCGACAGCGATGTGGAAACAAAGAGTAATGTGTTGGAAATGCTGTCGGAATTCGGCCGCAATCTCAATCAGCTGGCTTCAGATGGAAAAATTGATCCCGTTGTTGGCCGCGAAAAAGAGGTTGAACGCATTATTCAGATTCTGTGTCGGCGTACAAAAAATAATCCGGTGTTGATTGGAGAGTCCGGCGTTGGTAAAACGGCTATTGCCGAGGGCCTGGCCCAGCGAATTGTTGACGGTAATGTTCCGGAGATACTGCGTGAGAAAATTGTGTTCTCGCTGGAGATAGGGTATCTGGTGGCGGGAACTAAATACCGCGGTGAATTTGAGGAACGTTTGAAAGAATTACTGGAAGCAGTAAAAGAAAATAAAAATATTATTCTTTTTATTGACGAACTGCATACTATCATCGGAGCAGGTGCCGCAGAGGGCGCTATCGATGCTGCCAATATTATAAAACCGGCTTTGGCCAGAGGTGAAATGCAGGCTATAGGAGCCACCACTTTAAACGAATACCGGAAAAATATTGAGAAAGATGCGGCACTGGAACGTCGTTTTCAACCTATCATTGTAGGTGCTCCTGATGTTAATGATTCAATTGAGATTTTGAAGGGACTGCGCGATAAATATGAAGCCTTTCATCGTATTCAAATCACAGATGAGGCGATTATGGCGGCAGTGCGTCTGTCTGATCGTTATATCACTGACCGTAATCTCCCGGACAAAGCTATCGATTTAATGGATGAAGCCTGTTCGAGGGTACGGTTGCAAAGCTATAAGATTTCCTTGCCGCAGCGGGAAATTGAACAACAGCTTGAAAAAGTGCGCATTGAAAAAGAATCGGCTATTACTCAGCAAATGTATGAACGTGCTGCTGAATTGCGTGACGCAGAACGCAAGCTGCAGGAACAGCTTGATGGTGAGCGTCAGTCGCAGCGCAGTGGATCAAGCAGCAAATTGACGGTAAGTGAAGAAGATGTTGCCGAAGTAGTTGCTTCCTGGACAAATATTCCACTGCGTAAGCTTACCGAAGGTGAATCTAAAAGACTTATTCATTTGGAGGAGGCGCTGCATGAGCGTGTGGTCGGTCAAAATGCGGCTGTTGACGCTGTTGCAAAAGCTATCCGTAGAGCCAGAGCCGGGTTTAAGGATAAAAACCGCCCTGTAGGATCGTTCCTGTTCTTAGGACCTACCGGGGTAGGTAAAACAGAGCTGGCTAAAGCGCTGGCAGAGAACCTTTTTGGCGATGAACGTGCTTTGATTAGATTTGATATGTCTGAATATATGGAAAAGCATACTACTTCTCGGTTGGTAGGTGCTCCTCCTGGTTATGTTGGTTATGAAGAGGGCGGTCAGCTGACAGATGTTGTGCGCCGGCGGCCCTATTCGGTAATTTTGCTGGATGAAATTGAAAAAGCGCATCCTGATGTTTTCAACTTGCTGCTGCAGATTATGGAAGACGGCCGCTTGACTGACGGGCAGGGACGGACTGTTGATTTTAAAAATGCTGTTATCATTATGACCAGCAACGCTGGTGCCAGAGCTTTACTGGACAGCAAGCCGTTGGGATTTGCGACTGGTGAGAAACAGGTAAGCGACGGACGCAAAAGTGCTGTATTGGAAGAAGTAAAAAGAATCTTCCGTCCTGAATTTTTAAATAGAATTGATGAAATTCTGGTCTTTGATCCGCTTGGTGAAGTAGAACTGCGGCAAATTGTCGAACAGATGCTCAAAGAACTTTCAGGTCGTTTGCAGGAAAATGGCCTTGATATCAAGGTTACTGATGAGGCTAAGGCCGAGCTTTTAAAAGCTGGCAAGGATACGCGTTATGGTGCACGGCCTCTGCGCAGGGCTTTAAGGAAACTGGTTGAGGATCCTGTTTCCGATTTGTATCTGGCTTCAGAATTAAAACGCGGTGATACTATTTTGACCCGTACTGATGAGGCTGGTAAAATCTATTTTGATAAAGAAGAAGCGCACAAGGAAGAAGCCTTGGTTGCAGCTGGAGAGGAACGTCCGTAATGGCAAAACCGAAAATACGTTTCGTTTGTCAGTCGTGTGGTTATGTAACGGCTAAATGGTTGGGAAAGTGTCCGGAATGTGGTCAATGGGACAGCTTTGTCGAAGAAATGGACGTGCCTGAACATCCTGGACAGAGTTACCTGCCTGTAGGCGAAACCGCTAAGCCCAAACCGTTGCATCAGGTGGCGGAACAGTCCCTCAGCCGTCTGCAGACAGGTATCCGTGAATTTGATCGTGTGCTTGGGGGAGGGATTGTTCCCGGCAGCCTGGTTTTGTTGGGCGGAGACCCGGGCATTGGCAAGTCGACTATGCTTTTGGATGCCGGCATGAAGTTTAGCCGGAATAATATAAAAGTTTTGTATGTTTCTGGTGAAGAATCAGAAGCGCAAACAGCAATGCGGGCGAGACGTTTAGGCAGCAGCGGTGAAAACCTGCTGGTGATGACGGCTACCGATTTGAATATTATTTTACTGCAGGCACAGGAAGTGCAGCCGGCATTGTTGGTAATTGATTCTATTCAGACTATGTACAACAGCGAGCTGCCTACTGCAGCCGGCAGTGTCGGACAGGTGCGCGAGTGTACGGCGAAATTGCTGCGTTTTGCAAAAACCAGCGGCATTGCCGTGCTTATTATCGGTCATGTGACTAAAGACGGTAATATTGCTGGCCCACGATTGCTTGAACATATGGTCGACGTGGTGCTGCAATTTGAAGGGGATAGATCCTATTCTTTTCGGGTGTTGCGTGCCTTGAAAAACCGTTTTGGCTCTACAAATGAAAGCGGTATTTTTTCTATGGAAGCCAGTGGGCTGCAGGAAATAAGTAATCCAGCAGGATTATTCCTGGAAGAACGCAGTAACGATGCTTCCGGTTCAGTTGTTTGTGCTTGCCTGGAAGGTAACAGGCCTATTTTAGTTGAAGTGCAGGCTTTGGTTGCCAAAACACCTTATGGGATGCCCCGACGCACTGCTGTTGGATTTGATTATAATCGGGTCACTATGCTTTTGGCGATTTTGGAACGGCGCTTAGGAATGGATTTTGGCGCTTACGATGCTTACGTCAATGTAGTTGGCGGTATGAGAGTCACTGAACCAGCTGCAGATCTGGCTGTGGCTGCTGCGCTGGTATCCAGCTATCGTAATCGGCCGATTCCGCATGGCGTATTAGTCATGGGTGAAGTGGGGCTTACAGGAGAAGTGCGACGAATAGGTTCGCCGGAAAGGCGTATCAAGGATGCTATGAATCTTGGCTTTAAAAGATTTGTTTTGCCAATGTGCAAGCTATCATTGGATGAACCCTGCAATGGTATTGTGCAGGTTAAAACTTTGGAAGAAGCGCTGGATAAGGTTTTTGCTTAAAAGAGCGGAGGGTTCTCCGCTCTTTTTTGTTTATTTTAAAATAAAATCAGAAAATTTATATAAAAAATGATTGACACAAATATGGAGCTATGATAAAATAATAAAATTTTGACAAAAATAACAGGAGGTGTTAAAATAAATACATATAAAAATAGCGTGTTCCTTAGGAGGGCAGAAGATGTTTGCAGTAGGAGACAAAGTCGTATATCCGATGCACGGCGCCGGAGTAGTAAAAACAATAGAAAAGCGTGAACGTGACGGTCAAAGTGTCGACTATCTGATCCTGGCAATGCTTCTTGGAGAGATGAAGGTCATGGTTCCGGTCGACAGTGTGGAACGTGTTGGCTTGAGGCATGTTATCGAAAATGATGATATCGATGCCGTTGAAAAAGTTTTGGAAGAACGTCCTGATAATTACAATAAAGCTATTACATGGAACAGACGCTTTAATATGTATTTGGAAAAAATGAAAAGCGGTAATGTTTTTGAAGTTGCCGATGTAATAAGAACATTGCAGGTGCAGGAGAATGAAAAAAAATTATCTACCGGCGAGCGTAGATTATTGGGTACAGCCAGACAGATTTTGATCAGCGAAGTGATGCTTGTAAAAAATGCTGAACAGCAGGATATTGAAAACTGGCTGAATAAGTTTTTTTAGTGAAATACGTCGGATTTTCCGACGTATTTTATTTTTTTAGCTGTTTTTAATACGAAAATTGTAGTAAAATATTATATTATCCATATTATTTAAAGAAAGGAGGTGTAAAGATGTTAAACAGGATTTTGAAGCTGACCATTGTCGTTGTGTTTGCGCTTACCGGACTCATACTTACTGAATATTTACTGCCTTATATTTCGGATTTTTTTGGTTACGATCTTTATGACAACGGCTTTTTTGGCATAGCTTTGGCAACTATTGTTTCAGGTGCTGTGGGCATCTTTGTTTTTGGTGGTCTTGGTGTAGCTGTTGCACCGGTGCTTATTTATCATATTATGGGTTATACGGAACGTATGGCGATCGTTTTATCCAAGGTGCCGACCAGTGATATTCTTGTTATGACGCTTGGTATTGGTATTGGTTTGATTTTGGCTAACCTTTTGGGTGGGCCTTTTTCGCATTTGCCGATTATTGGTCCCTATATTCCTTTGATCTTTAGTCTGGTGCTTTCTATTATTGGGGCGAAAGTTGCTTTACGTAAGCATAAGGATATCGTAGGCTTTTTTAACCGCAGTATTCCTAGCTTAAAAGGTGCGGTAAAACCGGCTGCAGTTAAATCGTTGGCGCTGAGTGACAGATTGTACAGTAAAAATAAATTACTGGATACCAGTGTCATTATCGACGGTCGTATTATTGATATTCTGAAAACAGGTTTTCTGGAAGGTCGTTTGATCGTTCCCAACTTTGTTTTGGAAGAATTGCAGAAGCTGGCAGATTCGTCTGATAATCTGAAACGGGCCAAAGGCCGCCGAGGTTTGGATCTTATTCAGGAGATACAGCAGAAAAATAAAGAACAATTGCTTGTAGAAGATACTGATTTTGAAGATTTGAATGAAGTAGATGCTAAATTGGTGAAATTGGCTAAACAGACAGAAGCTGTTATTATAACTAATGATTTCAATCTTAATAAAGTTGCCGAGATCCAAGGCGTCAGTGTGCTTAATATCAATGATCTGGCTAACGCCATTAAGCCGGTGGTTCTTCCGGGGGAAGAGATGAATGTTTTTGTCGTTAAAGATGGCAAAGAAAATAATCAGGGCGTTGCTTATCTTGAAGATGGTACAATGATCGTTGTTGAAGGCGGTAAAAAACTGGTAGGTGAAAATACTGCTGTTGTAGTAACTTCTGTCCTGCAGACTTCAGCAGGTAGAATGATTTTCGCGAAACTGAAATAGCGGGGGCGTTTATGGAAAAAATCATAGCGATTGTTCCGGCTGCAGGGTTGGGAAGCCGCTTGGGGTTAGGTAAAAATAAAGCTTTTGCCGATGTGGGAGGATTGCCGCTTCTGGTACAGTGTATGAGGATGCTGGCTGATACAGACTGTGTAAGCAGAGTGATCGCTGTTGTACGGCCTCAGGAGGTAAAGGAAGCAGAATTGATGCTGGAGGAATACAGTAAGGAGTATTATCCGCTGTTGCCCTTCTGTGTTGTGGCCGGCGGAAAGGAAAGACAGGATTCTGTTGCTAATGCTCTGTCTGCAGTTACGGAGAGTGATGGTTATATAGCTGTGCATGACGGTGCTCGTCCTTTTGCCGGCAAAGAGGTTTTCAAAAGAGTGTTAAACGCTGCTGCCGATAGCGGTGCGGCTATTGCTGCTGTGCCTGTTAAGGATACGATTAAGGTTGTGGATGAAAATAATCTTGTGCAGTATACGCCTGTGCGCAGTACTCTGCGTGCTGTGCAGACACCGCAGATTTTTAAAATCAGTATTTTAAAGCAGGCATACGAGCTTTTGCAGAAACAGCATGGTAATGTAACGGATGATGCTTCACTGGTAGAACGTTTGGGAATAGCTGTTGCTGTTGCTGAAGGAAGCTATGAGAATATTAAGATTACAACGCCGGAAGATTTGATCATGGCAGAAAATTTATGTAAAAGCAGAGGTCTTGTAAGATGATAGAAAAAAATAATAACTGGCCGCAGTTTCGTGTAGGCTGCGGGTACGATGTACATAAACTTGCTGCTGACCGTAAATTGATTTTATGTGGAGTTGAGATTCCTTATGAATCAGGGTTGTTAGGACATTCTGACGCCGATGTGGCCCTTCATGCATTGATGGATGCTTTGCTTGGCGCAGCGGGTCTTGGTGATATTGGCAGGCATTTTCCGGATACGGATATGAAATTTAAAGATGCCGATAGTATGCTGCTGTTAAGGCAGGTGGTTGGTTTACTGCAAAAGCATGGCTGGCAGATAAACAATGCCGATGTGACTATTATGGCACAGCGGCCTAAGCTGGCTCCCTATATTGAACAGATGGCGGCTAATATTGCCCGGGAAATGCGGATTGAAAGAAGTGCTGTCAATGTAAAAGCAACGACAACAGAGAAATTAGGTTTTGTTGGACGGGGCGAAGGGATGGCGTCAGAGGCTGTTGTAAGTATTATCAGAGGATGATGTAAATTCGCTTTACTGAAACGAGTTATTAATACATGCCCTTGTGGTATAATATTCAAGATAAGTATTTTTGGAGGGATCATTCTAATGTCTAATGAAATCAGAGTAAGATTTGCACCGAGTCCGACTGGACCGTTCCATATCGGCGGCGCTCGCAGTGCGTTATTTAACTGGCTGTTTGCTCGTAAAATGGGCGGCAAGCTTGTTTTGCGTATCGAGGATACTGACCTTGAGCGTTCCAGCCGCGAATCTGAAGAGAATATCAAGGCTGCCTTAAAATGGTTAGGCTTGAATTGGGACGAAGGTATTGATGTAGGTGGGGAATACGGTCCTTATCGTCAAACAGAGCGTCTTGAACTGTATAAAAAATATACTGATCAGCTGCTGGCTGAAGGTAAGGCCTACTATTGTTACTGCACAGATGAAGAACTGGAAGCCGAAAGGCAGGCTTTATCTGCTAAAGGGCAAATGCCTCGCTATATGGGCAAATGCCGTAATCTTACTTCTGAACAAATAGAACAGTACAAAGCTGAAGGACGCAAACCAACCGTACGTTTTCGGGTGCCTGCCGATCAGCAGATACTTGTCCGCGACATGGTTCGCGGCGATGTCGTTTTTGACTCTAACGGAATTGGAGATTTTGTTATCGTAAAATCTGACGGTATTCCTACTTATAATTATGCTGTAGTAATCGACGATGCGTTGATGAAAATTTCTCATGTTATTCGTGCTGAAGAGCATTTGTCAAATACTCCGCGCCAATGCCTTATTTATGATGCGCTGGGCTTTACACAGCCTACATTCGGTCATATTTCATTGATTTTAGGTAAGGATCGCACAAAAATGTCTAAACGCCATGGCGCTACTTCTGTTGATCAGTATCGTCAGTTGGGGTATCTGCCGGAAGGCATTGATAATTTCCTGGCATTACTGGGCTGGGCTCCGAACAGCGAACAGGAGATTTTCAGTATGGAAGAGTTGATTCAGGCCTTTTCGATGGAGCATGTCGCTAAAAATCCCGCTGTTTTTGAAATCGATAAACTGAACTGGATCAATCAGCACTATATGCGGCAGTTGGATGAGGAAGCTTTTTTTGCCGCAGCTAAGCCGCATATGGTTGCTGCCGGCTATATGACAGGTGATGAGTGTGGCGAAAAGCTGGAATGGCTTAAACGTGTAGTTGCTACAGCCAAAGAGCATGTTGCTTTTGCTGCGCAGATCCCTGAATGTGTCGCTATGTATTTCAGTGATGAATTTGAATTTGAAAATGCAGAGGCTGCTGCAGTTCTGCAGGAAGAATCAGTACCAACAGTAATGAATATGCTGTTCGAAGAATTGCCTAAGCTGGAAGTTTTAGATGGACCTGCTGTAAAAGCTGCTTTCAAAGCTATCCAAAAAGCTACCAAGCTGGGTGGCAAAGCTGTATTTATGCCGATCCGTGTTGCTTTAACAGGAAATCAGCATGGCCCGGAACTGGCTGAAATGGTGCCGTTGCTTGGTTTGGAACGTACAGAAGCCAGAATTAGGGCGAGCCTTGCTAAGGCAGGTATTACTCTGTAGAGGAGAGCTTAGAATGACGATTAGAGTTTACAATACATTGACGAAACAAAAAGAAGAGTTTGTACCGGTACATCCGGGTAAAGCTAATATTTATGTCTGCGGAGTTACGCCTTATAACCATCCGCATATTGGTAATGCGCGTCCATTTGTAACATGGGATGTTATCCGCCGTTTTTTGGAGCATGAGGGCTATGATGTTCTGCATGTACAGAATTTTACTGATGTCGATGACAAAATAATCAACACTGCCAATAAAGAAGGCGTTTTATGGAGTGATGTCTGCGGACGTTATATAGATGCTTATTTTGAGGTAATGGATAAGCTCAATGTGCGTCGTGCACATGTATATCCGCGTGTTTCTGAGCATATGGAGGAAATCATTGAAACTGTAAAAGCTCTTATTGATCGTGGTTATGCCTACGAAATGGACGGCGATGTTTATTATAGCGTTGAAAAATTTGAGCATTACGGTGAACTTTCCGGGCGTAATCTGGAAGATATGATGGCAGGTGCGCGCGTTGATGTCAACGATAAAAAGCATAATCCAATGGATTTTGCCTTGTGGAAGGCTGCTAAACCGGGAGAGCCTTCCTGGAGCAGTCCCTGGGGTGAAGGACGTCCTGGCTGGCATATCGAATGCTCAACAATGAGTATGAAATATTTGGGAGAAACCTTTGATTTTCATGGCGGCGGCAGTGATTTGATTTTTCCGCATCATGAAAATGAGATTGCACAATCTGAAGGCTGTACAGGTTGCCATCCCTTTGTTAAATACTGGCTGCATAACGGGTTTATCACTGTTAATGAAGAGAAAATGTCTAAATCATTAGGTAATTTCTTTATGGTCATTGATATCCTCGAGCATTATGAGCCGGAAACACTGCGCTTTTTTATTCTTTCCACTCATTACCGTAGTCCATTGGACTTTAGTGATGAGAGGTTGGCGGAAGCGCAGCGCAGCTTGTCCAGGTTGAAAACGGCTCAGGAAAATCTGCAGGCCTTAATGGCTTTGATGAATGCTGGTCCGACAGAGGAAAGCCTGAAGCTGCGAAGAAAAGTTTTGGAATTGAGTAACGAGTTTATGGAAGCCATGCGTGATGATTTTAATACTGCTTTGGCAATCAGTCATATGTTTGCTTTGGCAAAGGAAATTAATATTTATCATCAAAGTATCGTTAGCGTCGGCAGTAAACCGGATGGAAAGCTTGTGTCTATATTGCAAAGTGTTTTCTCTGAAATGTGTTCTATTATTGGAGTACTGGAATCAACTCAAGGTGCTGTTGAAGCTGAAAGTTGCGGTTTGGAAGAACCACTGATGGAAATGCTTATTGCTATGCGCCAGGAAGCCAGGAGCAATAAGGACTATGCACAGGCTGATGCTTTACGTAATAAATTAAGCGAGATAGGAATTGTTCTGGAGGATACGCCTCAAGGCGTACGTTGGAAAAAACAGTGAAGTTTGAACAATATCAGCAAATAAAAGCTCATGCTTTGG
>ENA-OPSV01001582-OPSV01001582.1-human-gut-metagenome-genome-assembly--contig:-NODE-1582-length-15130-cov-2.026733_pt1 | contig 15130 bp, 9 predicted proteins | sample MGYA00241460_ERZ501912 | MGnify/ENA primary metagenome ERZ501912 (study PRJEB25962, sample SAMEA2042402) | human gut metagenome | biome: human gut; feature: human-associated habitat; material: faeces...
TATTTTCGCTTCTGTATCATATTAGGCGCGTAGTTGCGGATTTGAGGCTTATTAGAAATTAGTTAAACAATAAATAGATTGATGCAAATGTATTATCAAAACAAACGCACGATTTGGGCTGAGATAAAAATCTAAAGTCCTGCAACAGGCAATCAACTATAATACAACGCATTACAAAAATGCTATTGCTACTAATTTCTAAATCATTTCTAAACTTTTTAAGGCAGAAGAAAGCCTCAAAAGGAGGATAAAATCAAAAAGAAGTTATTTTCATCACTCGTTCTTCAAAGTCCTCTTTACAAAGAGACTTGTTTTTTAGCTTGGAACGATAAGTATAGATGGTAGTTATGGAATAACGCAAAAATTCTGCAATACGCGCACTGTCTGTAATACCTAAACGAATCAGTGCAAATATGCGCAGTTCGGTAACAAGCAATTCTTCATTTTTAGGATGCAATTGTTCTTCAACTGGCAACAAACGATTAAATTCTTCTACAAAGTTAGGGAATATCTTAAGAAAAGATACATCGAAATTGTGATAGAACTCTTTCAACTCTTGATTTATGAAACGGTCGGACTTCAATGTACGATATAACTCCTCAAGTTTACCGGCAGCAGCCTGCTTGTTCAATATGCGGCGATATTCTTCCATCTTACTTATATAAGAGGAACTTAAACTGAGGAAACGTCCCAAATACTCTTCCTTAATATGATTGGCTTCCGTAAGAGTCTGATTAGTATGCAATAATCGTTCATTAGCCTCATGTTGAGACTTGTTCAGCTTCTTCAATTCACTATTCAATATACTCAATTGGGAATTGGCAGCAACAACTTTTTTACGGGCATAAGACAATTTTTTCATTTGCCATAGCACACACAGTACTGTCAATAGAAGGAAAACAGAAAGGATACATATGCCTGTAATAAACATTCTCTGCCGCTGTTGCTGTATTTCCTTTTCTTGCTGATAAGCACGATCTATGAGCGGAAGCATCTTGGAATTCTGCGAACTACGCAACCGAGTAGTATAATAATTAGCATCTTCCATACTAATCTTGATATAGTGATTAGCACGTTCCAAATCGCCCATTCCATAAAGTAATTCCGCTAATGCGCACAAAGAATAATTTTCTTTCACCACTGCCCTAATGTCAGCAATGGCACTGCTAATACGTGCTTCCATTTCTTTCTGCTTGTTCCCCACGACATGATAAGCAAAAGCCAGAATTGAAGTAGCTACTGCATACTCACGCGTATTGGATTTCAACCGAGGTAAAAAATTCTTCAATAAACATATAGCCTCCTGACTTTTTCCCTGGTCAATGAGCTGAGGTGCATGCACGACTACATATCTATAAGTATCTTCCGGTACTAGGCTGATTATAGAATCCCTATACAAATTTGCTATCCGAAGATAATTGTTCACGTAGTTCCGATCAGTGGCGTACTCTGCCTGATAGAGATATAGGTTTTCAAAACATACATAATAGTCCACTATATTTTCACCCTCCAACGTGTTACGAGGAAGCGATTTCAGCAATTCCATTGCTTCAACAAAAAGGCCCGAAGTATTTAGAATATGTACTTTATTTAATATAGAACTATTTATCCATTGCCTATTATTTAGCCGTGTGGCAATAAGAATATTTTCATTTATATAATGTAATGCAGAATCACTAATATAAGAATTATATTCGGCAAAAAGACGATTTTGTATCAGATAACGCTCCATGTCAGTAAGCCTCCCTTGCTTCAACTCATCCTTTATCAAAGAAATATACCGTTCTTTTTCTTCCTCGTATTGTCTACGCATCACGATAGTCTTATCCAGAACAGACAAAAGGCTATCTATTGCAGATGCATACATACCAAGCGAACATGGCAACAGCATTATTATTAAAATCAAGATACGCATCATAGGTTAACATTGTGACATAACTTCGCAAAGTTACAATTTTCTTCTGTTATGAAAATACGATTTTAGTATTTTCTTTGGCATTATAAGTCGTACATCATAGGGATTATACATCTACCGAAATTCATATTTCCTCTACTTCGGATAGCTTTTAAAGCTTTTATGGCAGTTTTCAAACCTCCTTCTGCCTAATAATGGCTAACATTGCAACCGAAACCAAAGGTTGACATCAACATGAGAAAGACATTATTATTTTTATACCTTTTATCTCTCGGCAGTATTGCCGCATACGGTCAGACACGTCTGACCCAAGACCCCAAACTGGAACGACAACTCCACGAAAGCGGACTGATACATCAACCCCTCCCCCTGGATATTGAAAACTCTTTCGAAACCAACGGATGGAAAAAGGAGGTCTTGCAAAGCGCTCCTCTCACCCGCTCGGCAGGTACAGAGGGATGGAGTCATTCCGGCGCAGGAAGCATGTCCTTCAGTACGGAAAAGACCGTTTCCGGCAAAGGCAGCATCAAACTGCAATTCCCCACATTCACCGGGAAAAGGGCGACCGGCTCTCCTTCCGACCCAGACTATGCCACCTACGGAAACAGCAGTGTTACCTATCATCTAGACGGCGCCAATCTGGAGAAGTACAACCGCATCGTATTCTCCATCTATCCCGATTGCGACGGCGCGCGCATCGTCAACATGAACCTCACGTTTCGCAATGCAGATACTCCTGCCAAGAAAGGATATAATCAGCCTTCGGGTTCACACCTCATTAACCTTATTAATAAGGAGTGGAACCAATGCTTCCTCGAAATAGATGAGTATCAGCGCGACAAGGTGATATCCATCACCTTCAGCACAGCCCTCAAAGGCAAAGACCGGACTACAGGAGATTCAGCTATCTACTACCTGGACAATCTACAACTGCAAACGGTGAAAGCCCCTGAGAAAGTCAGCGGATGGATACCTGCCGATGGAAAAATCTCCTACTCGACAACCGGCTATGCCGTCAACCACCCCAAAACCGCCCTCATCAACACAAACCTCACCATAGACGCCGGAAAGCGCTTCCAACTGCTTACCCCAACCGGAGAAATAGCTTACGAAGGAGACATCCGAAAAGAGAAAACCACTCTCGGAGAATTTGGCCTTATTGATTTCACCTCCTTCAATAATCCCGGAGAGTATCAGCTGAAGGTCGGAACATCGCTAACTCCCACCTTCCGGATTGGAGAAAGACTTTGGGAAGATTCACAATGGAAAGTGCTGAACTTCATCTTCTGCCAGCGCTGTGGACATCCGGTTCCCGGCAAGCATTCCACCTGCCACGTAGACCTCATGTCCCGACATGACGGACGCAGCATCTCCTACTCCGGCGGATGGCACGATGCAGGAGACTTGTCCCAGCAAACCTTGCAGACGGGAGACGTGACCTTTGCTCTGCTCGAAGCCTATAATAAACAAAGAAATATCAACCCCAGCCCTCGCCGCCCGCCTGCGTGAAGAAGCGGAATGGGGAGTAGAGTTCATCCTAAAGAACCGCTACGGCGATGGTTACCGCGCCAGCAGCATGGGATTGCTTATCTGGCAAGACGGTGTGTTCAATACATTGGACGACATATCTTCCGTACGTGTACAGAACATGGCATTTGACAACTTTCTCTATGCCGGATACGAAGCTTACGCCTCCATGACGCTGGACCACGACCCGATGCTGCAGGAATACCTATTGCGCGTGGCCGAAGAAGATTTCGCTTTTGCTATGGAGAAGTTCAAAAAAGATGGCTTCGACCAGTTCGTCCAGCCTTACGAACACAGTTACAACACTTCGAAAAGTCAGTATATGGCTACCATCTCCTGGTCGGCAAGCCAATTATACAAGCTGACCGGAAAACCTTCTTATGCGGACATCGCCGCCGAATACATCCGCTACACCCTCGACTGCCAGCGCACGGAACCGCTGAAAGACAAAGACGGGACACGCGGATTCTTCTACCGGGACAAATCCCGCAAATCCATCGTACATTACATACACCAGTCGCGCGAGCAGGTCTATATGCAGGCCATGGTGATGCTTTGCGAAACCCAGAAGGAGCACCCCGATTATCCTAAATGGGTGAATTCCATACAACTATATGGAGAGTATCTGAAAGGAATGATGAAGTATACCCATCCCTACGGTATGATTCCAAGCGGTGTTTACCATGCAGAGGAATATAAGGATACCACCAACTTCTACGCCCTCCATCTGTTTCCCCCTGCCAATGCCAAGGAACTGTACACGGAACAGATTAAACGAGGAGTACAACTGGACAAAGAGCACTACATGAAACGTTTCCCCGTGTGGTTCAACATTTTCAACGGCAATACCGCCATCCATCTTTCCAACGGAAAGTCCGCCGCCATCTGCGGAAACTTCCTGAAGGACAAGGAACTGCTCAACATCGGTCTGGAACAGTTGTACTGGACCGTAGGCAAGAATCCTTTCGGACAATCCTTGATTTATGGAGAAGGACACAACTATCCGCAACTGAATACCTTCTCTTCGGGAGAAATGACAGGAGAGATGCCCGTTGGTATCCGTACCCTGGGTAACGACGATGTCCCCTATTGGCCGCAAACCAACAATGCCTGTTATAAAGAGGTATGGATTACCTCGGCAGGCAAATGGCTGTCTCTGATTGCGGAATATTAGATAATGGAGAATTAATAACTTATAAATTATAAATTACAAATTATGAAACATCTGTTTATTTTATTGTTTACGGCTTGCACCCTGCTGACGTACGCACAAGTCCCCGAAGGTTATCCGGCAAACTATGCCAAAGCTCCTCGCTTCAAGGCTTTGATTTATTACACGCAACATGCGGAAGAAGCACACGTACAATTTGCAGAACAAGCAACCACTTTCTTCAAGAAGCTCAATTACGGTGACGGCTTTGTTCTGGATATTACTACCGATTTTTCAAAATACCCATACGAGAAACTGAAAGAATACAATGTCATTATCATGCTTAACACATCCCCCAACACCAAGGCCGAACGCGATGCTTTTGAGCAATACATGGAAAACGGAGGCGGTTGGGTAGGTTTCCACGCAGCTGCCTACAACGACAAAAACACGCATTGGCCCTGGTTCGTTAAGTTTCTTGGTGGTGGGGTGTTTTATTGCAACAACTGGCCTCCCCAGCCGGTATTGGTCGAAGTCGACAACGAAGAACATCCCGTTACCAAGAATCTGCCTGCATCATTCGTGGCTCCCGCCAGCGAATGGTACCAATGGACTCCCAGCCCCCGCCAGAACAAGGACGTAGAAGTACTCTTGTCCCTATCTCCCAAGAACTATCCACTGGGTATCAAGGATGTAGTGAATTTTGGCGACTTCCCCATCGTATGGTCCAACAAGAATTACAGAATGATTTACCTGAATATGGGACATGGTGACGAAGAGTTTATCGACGGTACACAGAACCTGCTATTGGTTAATGCTTTCCGCTGGGTAGTGAGCAAAGACAAGAACGGTGACCCGTTCCTCAAATGAAACAACTCCCATAACAGTAATCAAAAGAATAAAATAGGATAGTATTCTTCAAATCTTCTCCAAAATACAACACTTTTATGCCGAAACAGATACTTTTCGAAGGAAAAGGTATCTGTTTCGGTTGTTTCATATAGATACCCTTGCTGGTCCCGACAAGTTGGAATGATAGTTTCCTATAGTCGAAACCAAGAGTTTTAACCTTTGAAACGAATGGTTTTATCGAAAGAAACTTTTGGTTTTGCTTGTTGAAACCAATAGTCTTACTTGTCGAAACTTTTCGTATTTAGTCTTGAAACTAAAAGTTTCATGCTGAGAACTAAGATTATAACTATTTCAACGACCCACGAAACAAGTATGCATACCATCTTTTACAAAAATTGGAAAGCGTGATGGATGGTTGTAATGTTTTTTATCTATCACAGGTATCCATCACATTTTAATTAACTTATAATCAAAAGAATAATCTCTTCGCGTGACAGCATGATAGATGTTTTGCCGAAATAAACTTTAGTGAGAGATACCGCCACTGCCTACACATAAAAATCCCCAGTATTTCAAAAGGAAATACCGGGGACTCTTCAGAAAGAAAACCAATCTAAACTTATAACCAGCCAGGGTTCTGTGTCAAGCCACCTTTAGCTCTATCCATTTCCGACTGGTCAATCGGGAAGTACCTAAACTTCTCCGTCCAACCTTTGTTACCTAAAATCTCTGTTCCTTTATCGAAACGCAGAATGTCAAACCAACGCTGCATTTCATCCATAAACTCATACCCACGCTCTTCAAAAAGAATATCCAACAACTCCTGCTTGCTCTTTCCCGCCAAGTTGATACGATGCTCTTTGTCTTTGAAAGCGCGGTCTCTGACCTGGTCGCACCAGCCTTGCGCATCGGCACTGGCAGTTCCGTTGATGCGTACATCAAGCTCCACAGCCAGCAGCAAAACATCGGCATAACGGTAAATACGCCAAGAGTTATAATAGTTATCCGTAGGGTTCACCGTAGACGTCGTCTCCTTTCTCGGATGAATCTTATAGTGCCCCAGGCCTTCGTAATTTTCCTGCTGGTCACTGACTTGGAAAGCACTTCCTGCCGGCAGTTCACCTTTGGCCACCATTTCTGCCACTTTCTTAGCCTCGTCCGCATAGACAATGACTGTTCCTTCTCGGCGCGTATCGCCTTCCTTAAACATGTTGTAAACGGAACTCGGCATGGTATTCTGCCCATAACCTTCGCCCAATCCGCCCTGCTCGGCACTTCTCGGGTCAACAATGTTACGACCACCCAAAGAACGTGCAAGCCCAAACCCTTCGCCGGAGTTATTGCCGGCATAACATACCTCAAAGATAGATTCCGCACACCATTCTCCGTCTTTCACCCATAAGTTCTGATAATCAGGGTTCAACTGGTATCTTCCACTGGTGATTATTTCTTTCATGTCATTCAATGCCACCTGATATTTAGTCTCATCACGATGGAACAAAATAATTTTGGCACGAAGCAGCTTGGCAGCATCCCGGCAAACGCGTCCCTGCTGTGTAGCACTACGCTGGGGCAGATACTTAGTCACTTCGTCATCCAAGTCACCCATCATAAACTCATAAATCTCTTCACGGGTTCCTTTGGCAACGCTATACATTTCACTGGTTGCCAGATAATGTTTGATAAGCGGGAATTGCTCATACCCCATAAACAGATGGTAATAGAAAATGGCACGGTAAAAGCGCGCTTCGGCAGAAATGGAATTGACAAAGTCTGCATTGAGGTTGCACCCGGCCAATTTGTCAATCAACAGATTGGCAGCAATGACCCCATTGAACAAGCCGAAATCCCACTCATTCCACCAAGAACCATAGCCCCATGCACCGAAACAAGAAGTCGCGTCATAGGTAAAAGTATCCCATTTCGTCTTGTAAGATCCCTCACCGATACCACCACCGGTTTCAGACTCATCGCCCAGCAAAGAAGAGTAAGACCAAACCTCCGGCATACGGGTCTGCATTTCATTCATCACGGCATACAAGCCCTTCATCATATCGTCTTCCGTCTTATAGAATTCGGTTTCCGACACCTGAGTTCTCGGATTCACTTCCAGAAAATCTGAACAAGCTGTGGTCGACAAAGCCATCGCACCCAAAGCCAATACCTTTAATATCTTATTCATTGTATCTAATTTTTAGGTTAATCAAAATGTAATATTCGCACCGATAGTATAAGTACGTGCTTGCGGATATGTTCCCCCGTCAAATCCATCACGTGTTCCCACTTCAGGATCATAACCGCTGTAGTTGGTAATTGTAAACAGATTTTCGCCCTGCACAAAGAAACGCAGCCCCTTGACGCCGACACGCTGCAACATCTGTCCGGGCAGACTATAGCCAATCTGCAACACTTTCAAACGCATATACGAACCATCTTCCACAAAAAAGTTTGAAACCTGATAGTTATTGTTGTCACCATCTATCACACGTGGCACCCAATTGGAAGTGCCTTCACCATGCCAACGGTTCAGCCAAGATTTGTCGTAGTTACCAAAAGTCACATTGGAACGTCTGTACAGTTTATAAATGTCGTTTCCGATACTTCCCTGGAAGAATGCACTGAAATCAAATCCTTTCCAATCGGCAGAAAGAGTGAATCCATATGTCCAGTCAGGGTTCGGCTTGCCTATCATGGTACGGTCATCACCATTCAACCCATTTTCACCATCCAAATCTTTAAAACGAATATCTCCAGGCTTGGCATTCGGCTGTATCAGCTGAGTCTTTCCGTTAGAATCTACGTAGGTATAGCTATCTATCTCCTGCTGATTCTGGAAAATACCATCATGCAAGTAACCGTAGAAGAAGCCGTACGGACGCCCGTTCTCTCTCCAACTGACCTGGCCGCCCATACCACCGCCGATATTATTGAGACCAACACGGTCGGGGCCCTGGTCTGTTACGGTATTCTTCACATAAGAAGCATTTCCATTGATACCCAGATTCACTTCACCCACCTTAAAGCGATAGGACGCTTCGAACTCGATACCTTCGTTCTTCACTGTACCCGAATTGACCGTCATACTGCCATAACTGGTATAAAGAGGAATCGGCATGGAAAGCAGCATGTCCTTCGTCTTCTTCACGAAATAGTCGGCAGAGAATGTCAATGCACTGTTGAAGAAACGCAAGTCAATACCCAAGTCGGTCTGTTCGGAGGTCTCCCATTTCAAATCGGCATTGGCATAGCCACTGGGCAGCATGCCCGTATATACCTTTCCATTTATGACTGCATTCTTACCCTGACTCATCATACTTGTATAGGCAAAGGAGCCAATACGTTCGTTACCATTCTGTCCCCAGCTTAGACGTATCTTGGCAAAATCCAACCAGGAAGGTCTGTTCTCCATGAACTTCTCACGAGTCAACACCCAACCCAAAGAAACCGAAGGGAATGTAGCATATTGGTGCTCGCGACTGAAGTTTGACGAACCGTCCCGTCTCACTACCGCTTCGAACAAATACTTTTCATCATAATTATAATTGATACGTCCGAATATGGATGCAATACGGTGATCTTCCGCCCCACCCCATACTTTGGACTGTTCTTCGGGCGCTGTGGCCGTGTCTATATATCCCTTGTCTATATCCACCACCAGCAGATTATAATCTTCCGCTTCCAAATTGGAGTAATGGTAGGAAGACATACTTGTACCGAACAGTGCACCTATATTATGACGGCCGAAAGACTTTGTATACGACAGTACATTTTCCCACTGCCAATAGGAAGACTCCCTTTTCTTATCCTCTACCTTGGAAGTGGCATTCTTACTGGTAGCATTTAGCTCGTAGACCGGAGTTACATTCTTGATGGAATTGAACACCCATTCCGCACCATAGGTAGTCTTGAACTTCAAGCCTGGCAACAAGTCGACATCAAGGTTAAAGTTCGCACCGAAATTCTGAGGCATAGTCCTCTGGTTATGACTGACCTGCATGGCTGCCAGCGGATTGGTTATTTCACGCATCTCGATGATATTGTATGCCAGGCCGTTGGGAGCAATGACATGATTTGGATAAGTTACGGCATATTGCTCCAGTATAGCAGGGTCGGTCTGATAAACCGGCTCGGTAGGAGGCAACATATTCATGGAAGTAATCAAGCCCGCTGCTTCACTATTGCCAATAGTATTACCAGTCTGGATTGACTTGGAATAGCTTGCAATTGCACCAAAACTAATCTTATTCAACCAATTTCGTGATTTCGTGTCCAGTAATACATTATTGTAATTCAAGCGTACATTGTAGCGTTCATAATCAGCATGTCCTTTGGCATAAATACCTTCTTGCTTTACATAACCGAAAGAAGCATAATAGGTAGAGTTGTCCGTACCTCCACTCAACGAAACCTTGTGGTTCATAATAGGAGCATTCTTGTTCTGCAGTTCCTTTTGCCAGTCGGTATTGACGCTGGAAACAGTCGGGAAATAAGGGTCTTTACCTGCATTGGCAGCCATTTCATTCATCAACATCTGATAATCCGCACTACCCAGCAAATCCACCTTCTTGGAAGGATTCTGAATACCATACGTAAATTCATAGTTCAAAGTAGCCTTCCCTTTAGTACCCTTCTTCGTAGTTATCAGCACAACACCGTTAGCACCACGGGCTCCGTAAATAGCGGCGGAAGCTGCGTCTTTCAGCACTTCAATAGACTCAATATCAGAAGGATTCAAATGACTGATACCACTTTCAGACGGCATGCCGTCTACTATATAAAGCGGATCGGAGTTGTTGACCGTACCGGTACCCCGAATACGAATCTTTGATTCCGCACCGGGCTGACCTGAATTAGAGATAATCTGTACACCGGAAACTTTACCTTTCAAAGCATTCTGAATATTTGTAGGATTACCTTTATCCAACTCTTCACTGGTAACACGGCTCACAGCAGACGAAAGTACACTCTTCTTTTGTACACCATAGCCTACTACAACTACCTCGTCCAGCAACTCAGAAGAATCAGTAAAACGGACTTTCAGATTTGTATCTGCAGCAGTCAGTTTATACTCAATAGGCTCATAACCGATAAAGGTGAAGACCAACACATCACCCACAGAAGCTTTCAGACTGAAATTCCCATCAATATCCGTCACAGTACCCACAGCCGGATTACTTTTCATACTGACATTAGCACCCGGAACCGTTTCTCCGGAAGGGTCATAAACGACACCCTGCACATTAATTTGTTGTGCGAAGAGCTGCAAAGTGCAACTGAGAATGCAAAGCAGCAAAAGGACTCTTTTTCTTTTCATGATAATAGTATTAGTTTATAAAATAGGAAGTTATTCATATTGTATTGATACAAATTCCAATACTTCGATAAGCGAAATTACGTACTAAACAAGAAATGGAAGTTGAATATTTCTCATAAGGAGTTCATTTACTAACACATCCATAAAAAACGTTTTATTTTAAACTTAAAGTGATAAAGTTTAAACCCATAAAAAAACGGATACGTTTCTGTACGTACCCGTTTTCTTCCAAATCCATTGATTATAAAAAGTATTACCTTTCTAAAGTCCAGTTAATGGCATTTCTGAACATGGTCGTAAACCCTTCCGTTTCGTACAACTTACTACTATGCCCTATCTGGAAATAAACATTGCGTGCCTTTTTGCTTTCATTGACCCAAACCACCGGATGATCGCCCATCTTGATGTCCGATGCAGGCGCGTAGCTCGATTCGTCTACATTGGCCAGTACATGTACATTGGGGCGCGGGCTCTTGTCATAAGTATACCACTCGTCATCGGGCACAACGAAAGAGGCCGGAACATCCTTCATTACCGGATGCTGTTTATCTTCCACAATCAGCGTACCGTTGGCCAGCGGAGCTATGTAGTTCTTGAAACGTACACCACCCATGAAATCAGAGAACCATTGCCACATGGGATAACCGTCAAACTCGCCCAGCAAAGTGGCATGATGGAAACCAATCCAGCCGCCATGCCCTTCTTCTATATACTTGACGAACGCATCTTCCGCTTCCTTCGGCCAAGTATAAGGCGGGAAATCCAATTGAATAACCAGGCTGAACTGCGACAAGTAAGCCTCCGTTATGTTCCTGGCATTGTTTATCTCGGTAATACTGAAATTCCCCTTTGCACCTTCGGCCGCCAACCACCTCAAACCGGCATCCGTAAATCCTCCGTGCTGTCCGCCACGTTCCGTCAACACCAGTACCTTCGCCTTGTGCGGCTTGCCCAATAGGTTTTCTGCTACCGTACGGCGCAAATCACCCTGCTCATTGTCTCCGCTATAATCCCAATACATGCCTCCCAGCAAATCTTTATCCAGAATATACTGACACTTGATGGCAAGTGAACGGGGATTCTCAAAACCAAATACCAACGTATCATTCTTATCGGCCAGATAAGGCACTTGAGCCACCTCATCCCACTTTTCAGTATATTGGGTATCCGTATTCCCTACCTTATTATAGTCTTGGAAGCTGGGATAACCGTCACCTCCACGACCATAGAAGGGCATACCCATCACCAGCTTGGAAGGCGGTACGCCCGCTTTCAAGTGTGCAGTAACGGCACCGTCCGAAGTAATGTCACCGCTATGTCCTGACGGATAAAGCGCCGAATGGTGCTTGGGAGCAGAAGCCATGTCATAAGCCATGATATTCACAAAATCGACGGAAGGCAAGATAGCCTTGAAGTCAATGTAACGGGCAGAAGCTACGGTGGCAAGTGTCAGTTCCTTTTCATTGCCGATGGCAGCTCTGATATCCTGCATCAGAAGTGTAAAATTCTCCGTATCGTCCGGTGACGAGGATATATTTGCCATAGAGCTGGTGGGATATTCCCAATCGATGTCAATGCCATCCAAAGCGAACTCCTTCACCACACGGTCACAGTCCGCGGCAAAAGCACGGCGATATTCATCATTGGCAGCCATCTCACTGAAACGTCCGCTTCCCCAGCCGCCGATGGAAAGCAGCACTTTCAGCTCCGGCTTCTGTTTCCTCAAATCAACAATCTGTCTCAAACGTTCCTCATTATCAATCTTGACACCGTTAAAGCTCTCGTTTACATGACCGAACGCATAGTTGATATGCGTCATGTACTGCGGGTCGGGCATCACCTCACTCCACGAAGTGACATAAGCAACCACAACCTTTGAATCGCGAGAAGCCGCAACGACCTCTTCTCCCGACTTAACGCTACCGCATGAAACCAATACGCCCAAAGCGGCAGCCATCATCATTCTAATTTTTTTCATAAGTACTATCTTTAATTACAAATTATCGCAGGTCTGACGGACCCGTGAACCTATCAATGCATAATACAGCATAAACGCTTCTCCAAAAAGAACGATGAACCATGACCATCTCCAGCCTCCAAGAACATCGGCAAGCACTCCTTGCAACAAGGGCAATATGGCACCGCCTACCACTCCAATCATGAACACACCGGAAGCCACCGAAGTGTATTTTCCCAAATGGGCAACGGACAAGGTAAAGATAGCTCCCCACATGATGGAATGGAACAGACCTACTGCCGTGAGCAGCCACGGATTATTCAGAAGAATGGCCAGTAGGGCGAGTAGTCCTGCCGATACCGTAGTAACCGTCAACTGCACGCGGGGAGAAATTCTGCTCAGGCTGCTCCCCACCAGGCGGCCCACAAGCATACCACCCCAATAGAGCGTAGCCATCAGTGCCGGAGAAGCATAATCCATCTCGATGGCGTACAGATTGATATTGGCCCCGATACAGACTTCCACTCCTACATAAAAGAAGATAGCTACCACGCCCAATGTCAGATGACGGAAGGACCATACACTTTTTTCCAGCTTTTCTCCCTTCTCTACCCTGGTTCCTTGGATATCGGGCAAAGACAATTTCATCAACAACAATACAATCAAAGAAATAACAGCCATCAATGCCAGGAACGGAACCATCAGCTGGTCAATCTGAATGTCCTCCATAGACAGACCGCCGAACACGACACCGGTCACGAAATAAGGAGCAAGCGTAGTTCCCACAGAATTGGCGGAACCACCTATAGCCAAACGCAGAACGGACTGGGTACCCTTGACATGGCAAGCCGTCAGATAAGGATTTATAACCACTTGCAGAATGGTGGCCGAAGCCCCTACCACGAAAGAACCCAGTAAGAAAATCAAGAACCCTCCAGGGATAACATTATTTCCTGCATGCCAATTCGCTTCAGGAAAGTGTACTGTGAAATAGGAAGAGGCAAAGAACAAACCAAGCCCCACAATCATCACCAGCAATCCACGCATCAATGTTCCTTTATATCCGTATTTGCTAATCCACGACGAGCCTACCCCTCCACAAACCGGATAAGCAAGGAACCAGGAGAAAGTAATCAAAGTAGCAAAAGTATTTTTTAACCCACCCACTTCCGAAAGAAAAGTTTCTTTCAGAGGACCCTGAAACTGAGTATTGGCAGTCGTAAGGAAACCTACAATAAAGAACAAGAACACCATCGTGATGAATGGCCCCATATAGTTTATTTGTTTTTCTTGTTGTGTCATAGTATTTTGATTATTAATTCAAATAATTAGTTATCAGTCGCCTGCAAGGCGACTTAGCAGTTAAGCATGCTTGCCGCCGCCTCATCCAGCAGAAATTCACAGTTGGGATGAAGCTGAAGGATGGAAGCAGGAACATCTGTTGTCACAGGCCCTTCAAGCATCCGCTTGACAATATTCGCTTTATTAGTCCCTTTGGCAACCAGTACAATCCGGCGTGCCTGCATAATGTTCTTTATTCCCAAAGTAGCCCCTCCCAACTCTTTATCGGGAGGAGTACCCGTTTCTCTACGAATGCGTTCTTCCAGTTCCACATTCATCCGGGTCACCCATGCTTCACCGCCAAAGGGAGATTCCGGCTGGTTGAATCCCAGGTGTCCGTTCTCACCCAACCCTAAAATCAGCAAATCAATACCGCCACGGTTCGCAATTTCCTGCTGGAAATCCCTGCATGACTGTTCAAAATCACCAGAAATGGTAGGCAGCATCAAAAAATTCTCTTCCTTGATGCCCAATGTATCCATCAACTCCGTTTTCAGCATCGTGTAGCATGCTCCGGCATATTCGCGCGGCACATTCGTTACCTCATCCAATCCGAAGAAAGTAACGGTATCCACCTTAAACGGATATTTAGTATAGATTTCTCCCACCAACCGATGAAGATTGCCGGTAGTACGTCCCGTCGAAAGTCCTATCACACTCTCCGGTTCATTCAACATCTGCCCGATGATGCGCCATGCAGCCGTGCAGTCAAACTCCTTTTCATTCTTTGTTATTGTTATTTTCATATTCTTAATCATTAATTCCTAATCACATATTCATCGCCACCGCACCGGCCCCCAGAAGCCCGATAAATCCGGGATTCAGTTTCGTAATGACAACCCCGTTGCTGACAAAACGCATGGTCGTAGGATGAAGTTTCTCCAGAATCTTCTCGTGCATATACCCGTCGGCCACAATGCCTCCACCCAACACCACCGTGTCCGGGTCAATCACACGTACCAGATTCATGATAAGATTGGCAAGCGCCTCAGCTGCATTCTCCACCAGCACCGTACAGAGAGGGTCACCTTTCTGACTAAGTGCAAACACCTCACTCACAATCACCCGTTCCCC
>ENA-OPSV01001583-OPSV01001583.1-human-gut-metagenome-genome-assembly--contig:-NODE-1583-length-15125-cov-3.322827_pt1 | contig 15125 bp, 10 predicted proteins | sample MGYA00241460_ERZ501912 | MGnify/ENA primary metagenome ERZ501912 (study PRJEB25962, sample SAMEA2042402) | human gut metagenome | biome: human gut; feature: human-associated habitat; material: faeces...
AAAGAATCATACCCAAGAAACGAAAAATTTAAATGTCGGATATGAGCTTTTGGACGCAAAAGGTAATCTTGTGGCCTCCGAGGCTAATGATATATGGGTAAGTCCCGCAAGTCCTCAAACAGCATCTTTCGAGTATGATTTAAAGAACGTAGCCCCTTGGAGCGCCGAGCATCCGAATCTATACAAATTATTGATGACGATAAAAGAAGAGGGTAAGGTAATCGAGGTAGTTCCATTCAACGTTGGTTTCCGCCGGTTCGAGATGAAGCAAATTGACCAAGTAGCGGAAGACGGAAAACCTTATACGGTCTTATTGTTCAATGGGCAACCGGTTAAGTTCAAGGGTGTCAATATCCATGAGCATAACCCAGAAACCGGACATTACGTTACCGAGGAACTCATGCGTAAGGATTTCGAGCTGATGAAGCAAAACAATATCAACGCTGTCCGCCTATGCCACTATCCGCAAGACCATAAATTCTATGAACTCTGCGACGAATACGGATTGTATGTTTACGATGAGGCGAATATCGAGTCTCACGGTATGTATTACAGCCTGAAAAAAGGCGGCACTTTGGGTAATAATCCGGAATGGCTGATCCCGCATATGGACCGTACGATGAATATGTACGAACGAAACAAGAATTATCCGAGCGTTACTTTCTGGTCACTCGGAAACGAAGCTGGAAACGGATACAACTTCTATCAAACTTATTTATATCTGAAAGACAAGGAAATAAATAGCATGAATCGTCCGGTGAACTACGAACGTGCCCTTTGGGAATGGAATACGGATATGTACGTACCTCAATACCCGAGCGCTGAATGGCTAGAGGAAATCGGGCGTAAGGGTAGTGATCGTCCGGTAGCTCCTTCGGAGTATTCACATGCGATGGGAAACTCTTCCGGTAACTTATGGGATCAATGGAAAGCTATCTATAAATACCCGAACCTGCAAGGCGGATTCATCTGGGACTGGGTGGACCAAGGTATCTTGGAAAAAGATAAGAATGGACGTGAATATTATACCTATGGTGGTGACTATGGAGTAAACGCCCCTAGTGACGGAAACTTCCTTTGCAACGGTATAGTAAACCCGGATCGTACCCCGCATCCCGCTATGGCAGAGGTTAAATACGCCCATCAAAATATCGGGTTTGAGGCGATCGATTTAGCGAACGGTTTATTCCGCGTCACGAACCGTTTTTATTTCACGAACCTAAAGAAATATATGGTCCACTATAGCGTAACAGCCAATAATAAAGTTGTACGCTCCGGTAAAGTCTCTTTGGACATAGAACCCCAAGCTTCTAAGGAATTTACGGTTCCCGTAGGCAACTTAAAGCCACAAGCCGGTACGGAATATTTCGTAAACTTCAACGTAACGACCGTAGAAAAAGAGCCGTTAATCCCTATCGGACACGAAATCGCTTGCGATCAATTCCGCTTACCGATCGAAAGCCCCAAGAAGGCGTTTAAGATCAGCGGCCCTAAATTAACGGTTTCGACAAATGGAGATAACTTATCGGCATCCTCCTCAAAGGTAAACTTCATGTTTAACAAGAAGACAGGAATCGTTACTTCTTATAAAGTGGATGGTACGGAATATTTCAGCGAGGGTTTTGGTATCCAACCGAACTTCTGGCGTGCGCCGACCGATAACGATTACGGAAATGGTATGCCAAAACGCTTACAAGTATGGAAGGAAAGCAGCAAGAACTTCAACGTAACAGACGCTACCGTCACTATGGATGGCAATAACGCCGTGGTTAACGTGAACTATTTATTGCCGGCAGGAAATCTATACATTGTTAATTATACGATCTATCCAAGCGGAGCTGTAAATGTGGCCGCCCGTTTCACATCCACGGATATGGATGCCGCCCAAACCGAGGTATCGGAATCTACTCGCACGGCAACTTTCACTCCGGGACGTGACGCCGCCCGTAAAGAGGCTTCCAAATTGAATGTTCCCCGTATCGGTGTTCGCTTCCGCTTACCGGCAAGCATGAATCAAGTGGAATATTTCGGACGAGGACCTGCTGAGAACTACTTGGATAGAAACGCCGGTAGTATGGTCGGCTTATATAAATCTACAGCCGAGGAATTATATTTCCCATATGTACGCCCGCAGGAAAACGGTCATCATACCGACACTCGTTGGGTATCACTTAGTACCGGCAAGAAAGGCTTGTTGATCCAAGCGGATAATACGATTGGATTTAACGCTTTGCGTAATTCCATAGAGGATTTCGATGACGAGGAAGCGACTGGCCTATCCCGTCAATGGAGTAATTTCACACCAGAGCAAGTAGCGAATCATGATGAAGCCGCAGCAAAGAACGTATTACGTCGCCAGCATCATATCAACGATATCACGCCTCGCGACTTCGTTGAGGTTTGCGTCGACTTGAAACAACAAGGTGTAGCAGGTTATGATAGCTGGGGTTCACGTCCGGAACCAGCTTATACATTACCCGCAAACCGGGAATACAACTGGGGCTTTACCCTTATTCCGCTTAAATAAAGAAAAGTCATAACTTATCCATAAAAAAGGGAGTGTATTAGGCTTAATCCAATACACTCCCTTTGTTTATACTACTGCAACGGCTTTGCAGTAACGTATCCTTATTTAATCACTTCCTTCAAGGTATTCTGTAAGTCTTCTCCAGTGATATTCTTGGCGATGATCACCCCATTCGGATCCAATAACACATTTGCCGGAATACCCCGTACCCCATAAAGAGCAGGGATCTCAGAATCCCAATATTTCAAGTCGGAAACGTGAGTCCAAGTCAGATGATCGTCTGCGATCGCTTTCTGCCATTTAGCCTTATCCTTGTCCAAGGATATACCTACGATCGTAAAGTTCTTATCCTTATATTGCTGGAAGGCATTTACCACGTTAGGGTTTTCCTTGCGACACGGGGGACACCAAGAGGCCCAAAAATCCAATAACACATATTTTCCCCTAAAGTCCGACAATGACACAGAAACTCCTGCAGTATCCGGCAAGGAAAACTCCGGAGCGACTTGTCCGATCTGTACGTGTTCTAATTGCTTGATAATACCGTCCAAGTCCTTCACATAAGGACTATTCGCCAATGCCGGGGAAATCTTCGCACGAGTCGCCTTCAAATCATCCAAAGATAATTGGTAGGTAAAATAACGATATAGATAGAACGCCGCCGCCGGAGAATCCGGACATTTCGAGATCAAACTGTCAATATCATACCCTTCCTCAAATACCTTCTCCGCATTTTCTTGAAAGATATCATTCACCGGCGAGTTCCGTACGGTGATGGTCTCCCCGTCATTCCCGATCTTGACATTCATATCCGTATTCTCCAAGAAGAGCTGAACCGGATAGTTCATATTCTCGGTTGCCAAACCAAAAAGTAAAGGCTGATCTACCTCACCCTTAAAGGTGAATTTCCCGTCTTTTACCTCTGCCGTATCCACGTCAAAGAACATTTTATTACGGAATGACTTCAAATAAATTTTACCGTCGGGCATATTCTCTACCTCGCCATTGATAACATATCCTTTTGGAACTTCTTGGCAACCAACCACCAAAAGGCCGGCAAGCGCCATCATACAAAATTGCTTCATTTCTCTATTCTATTTATTGATTACTTAAACTCTGGGTGATGATAACGTCCCTTTTTCAACGAGATCGTCCCATATTCTATCGCACGCACCGGACAACGATGAATACAGGCAACGCACTGAACGCAAGTATCAGCCCATTCCGGTTTTCCGTCACCCGACAGGGAAATCGTACCGGTCGGACAAACCTTCGCACAGATACCGCAAGAGATACAGGTATCCGTAGCATAAAATCGGTTGCTGCCTATCGCAAAGTGAGTAAATAACGGATAGACCATATAACTCTTCAAAAGAGGGACACTTCCCGCACAATACAAAGAGGGATTTTTCTTCTGCCGGATCGCCTCTACGATCTCGTCTACACGTTCCGGTGCTTTTTCCAGTTTTTCAGTCTCTACCTTCTTACTATCCACGTCGAAGCCGGGCATTAAGATATAATTATTCGGCATTTGTATAGAGAATCCTCCAGTTAGTGTAATTCCCCGTCTCGCCAAGGTATTCCTCATGATCCGATCCGTATATCCACAATCATCACCACAAGTACAGACGAAATAAACCTCTTGCCCTTTATAGCCAGATAGGATCAATCGGGAAATAAAACGGGACACCAATACAGCCGGCCCCCAAGAATGGACAGGAAACACAAAAAACACTTTCTCCCTCTCCCTCAATGGATAAACATTCTCATCCTTACCCTCATTCAACGCATCGGCAATGGAAACCAACGGCTCATCGAAAGCCGTCCCTAACGCTTCCGCAACCCAACGGGAGTTTCCTGTCCCTGTAAAGTAGAATATCATGCGCTCATTTTTTAGATGCAAAAATACATAATATCCAAACATATACGCTATCTTTGTCTAGTTTAAGAAACCTAAAAAACAAATCTTATGACAACGATGGAATTAAATATACGGAAAGAATATCTCTATGACCTGATAAAAGGCATGGATGAGGAAAGATTATCGAAAGTGGAGACCTATATAAAACGTCTATGCCTTGCCAAGCAAAAGGAGAGTCTTTATCCTTGGGCACCAGACGAGGCTGAATTAACTTGTAAGATAGCTGAATCTGAAGTAGATTTCAACAATGGGGATTATTGTACGCAAAAAGCGCTGAAGAAAAAACTACAAAAAAAGTTGGCTTCATGGTAAAAGAAATCCAATGGTCTAAACATGCAGAAGAATCATTTACTGAAATATCAGATATTCGATACTAGGCAATTACCTGATAAACTGATGGATTTATTCAGATAAAATAACAAGGGATAGAAATGTAAGCGTCTTACAATTTATCCCTTGTTTTACTTTTCTGAATTATAGCACAAATCAAATCTCAATATCCCAAATACCCGCCGAACGTTCTAATTCGACCAAGGCTGAGCTGTAATTAAACAGCGTCTCGATATACTGAGCTTGTACCTCATCGTAAGTACGCTGGGCGTCCAAGACTTCCAACAAAGAGACTTCCCCCCTATTATAGCTGTAAATCTTGCCATCCATCACCTCACGGGCTTGCCTTAAAAGCCCATCCTCATAATGATTAACTTGCTCGGCGAAAGATTGATAATTACGATATGCCTGCATCACCTCCGTCTGTACTTGCAAAAGAGCCTGCTTATATTGCGCTTCCGCCTGTTGCTCCCGATAACGAGCGGCACGAACCGTTCCCTTATTGAAATTAGAGAATTTCAAAGGAACAGCGATACCTGCCGTCACTCCGGTAAAAGGAGGTGCCGGGGCTTCCTCATTATAAACCCGGGCGTTACGGCTTACGGCGATAGACAAATCCACATCCATATTCCGCTCCCGGCGAGCTACTTTCAAGGCTCTAGCGGCCACTTCCTTGTTTTTTAAGGCAGCTACCAAATCCGTACGCCCCTCGCTTGCCGTGATTAAGTCGGCAAGGATAAAATCCCGAGGCTCCGTACGTAACTCAGCCTCTGGGTGAAATAAAGTATCCGTACTGAAAGTCCCCGTCAAGAAGTTTAAGTTCGAGAAAGCATTCTTTAATTCCGCTCCGGCTTGCAGCAACTCGTTTCGTAAGACCCCGGCCTCTACCCGGCTCTGCGTAGCATCCACCTCACGGATTTGCCCCAATGAGAAACGGATACTGTCGCTCTCCGCCAATGTCCGGATATTCTCATAGGCATTCTCCTTTACTTTATACAACTCATGTTGCTTCAAGGCTTCCATATAAGCAATCGTAGCGTCTGCCCGGAGATTCCGGAAATAATCGGCCAACAAAGCCTCGGTCAACTCACTCTCGCTACGTGCCAATGAGATATTCGCACCCCGTTTTCCAAAAGAGAAAGTTTTGCTCAGTTCTACTTCAACACCTTCTCCCATTTGCAAGGAATTATTCTCATTATTGAAATAAGACACGGAAAGGTTCGGATCGTTAAACACCTTTGCCGCCGTTACCTCAGCCTTAGCGGCCGGCACATTCAATTTCTCCGACGCATACTCAAGGTTGCCTTCCGCAACCCGCTCCATATATTGCCGATACGTAAGCGGAACCATGGTCTGAGCATTCACGGATAAGCATCCGCAGAGTAATGACAGGATTATATATTTCTTCATATCTTCTAATCTAAACATAGTATATCTTTTTAATTCCACCTCCGGATTAAGCGTGCAGCTCTTTTTCCTCCGATACCGGCGTCAAATCCTTCCCCTCATAATGTTTCTCGATCATATAGTATAAAGCGGGAAGTACATAAAGCGTAATAACCGTAGCAAATAAAAGCCCGTAAACGATTACCGTAGCCAAGGGACGCTGCACGTCCGAACCGATACCTGTACTAACAGAGGCAGGAAGCAATCCCAAGACCGCAACCGTAGCCGTCATCAAGATCGGACGGAAACGGTGCTTAGTTCCCGTTATCACCGCATCTTTCAAATCTCGTTCCCTTGTACGTAAGTTATTGATATGGGAAATCATGATCACGCCATTTTGGATAGCGACACCGACCAAGGCAATAAAACCAACCGCCGAGGAAACATTCAATGTCATTCCCCGCACATTCAACGCCAACATACCACCAAACAAAGCCAAGGGAACGACACTCATCATTAAAGCCGCCTGCCGGAATTTACCGCAAGCCGCAAACAACAGAAGCAGCATCAGTCCCAACGCCAAAGGAACCACAGCCCCCAAACGGGCATACGCACGATGCTGGTTCTCGAACTGTCCGGCCCATTTCAAATGCACGGAATCATGATCGTATTTCACCTCTTTATCAATCAACGCATTCGCATTATTCAAGAACGCCGTCAAGTCCACGCCACGTAAATTAACCCGTACCGTCAAGTGCCGCTTATTCATCTCACGGGTAATCGTACTGGCACCGGTTGTCATCTTAATCTCCGCTACTTGCGAAAGAGGAATCTTCGTTCCGGAACCGGTAGTCAGCAATAGATTACCGATACGTTCGGGAGAATTGCGGCTAGCGTCATCGAAACGACAAATCACGTCATAACTTTTACTTCCGACAAATATCTGGGAAATAGAGGCTCCACCGATCGCTAACTCAATCAAATCGGCCACATCCGACACGTTCAAGCCATACTGGGCGATACGGGCACGATCCGCGATAATCTGCAACTGCGGCAACGGAGGCTCTTGATCCACCGCTACGTCGGCAGCACCCGGTATTTCCTTCAACACATTAGCGACTTGATCCGCAATATGGCGACTTTCCGTAATATCATCGCTATAAATCTTCAGCGCCAAATCACTATGAGCCCCAGCGATCTGATCCATCACCATATCGATGATCGGCTGGGAGAAACCGACCGAGTAGCCGGGCATGGTCTCCAACTTAGCCGCCATTTCCTCGATCAGATCCGCTTTCGTCTTACCGAATTTCCATGTACTATAGGGTTTCAATCCCACGCCACACTCCACATGAGAGAGTGAGAACGCTTCCGCCCCCTCATCATCGCGACCGACTTGAGTCATTACATATGAGACTTCCTTAAACTCTTTCAAAGTCTTCCGAAGCTCCGCCCCCATCTCCTTCGATTTCTCAATGGAAATACCCGGAGGAAGCTGTACCTGTATCCAGATCGCCCCCTCATCCAACGGAGGCAAGAAGTCTTTTCCTACGGTATAACTTAAAATCCCCGCTCCCAGCAATATCGCCAGTAACGGTACAATAACCCGTCTTGGCTTCTCCATCAATCGGACAATTTGTGAATGATAAGCCGTGGAAAGTTTCTCCAACCAACGATTATGGTAAATCTTTCCCGGCTTACGATACGCATAAAAGGCCAATCCCGGAATCAAGAACAAGGCCACACACAAAGCGCCCAGCAAAGCATACCCTACGGTATAAGCCATCGGCGTAAACAATTTCTTCTCAATATGCTCAAAAGCGAACAAAGGAAGATAGGCTGTTATAATAATTAATGTAGAGAAAAAGATCGGGCGAGCCACCTCAGTCGTACGGCGCAAGATCGAATCTTCCGTCAATACCTCATCCGGATGCCGTTCCCTTTTCTTCAAGACCGTCTCCATCATCACGATCGCTCCGTCTACCAAAATACCGAAGTCTATAGCGCCTAAGGAAAGTAGGTTCGCAGGAATATTCGTAACATGCATCAAGATAAAGGCAATCAATAGAGACAAGGGAATGGTTAAGGCCACCAACAAAGCGCCACGCCAACTCCCCAAGAATAAGATCAGTACTAAGACAACCAATACCATACCCTCGAACAACGTATGCGATACGGTATGCAAGGTCGTATTAACCAAATCCGTACGATCCATAAACGGATGGATACGGGTTCCCTCGGGAAGTGTCTCGTTATTTAGTTCGTCTACCGCCTTATGCACATCATCCAACACCCGGGACGGATTCTCCCCCCTGAGCATTTGTACGATACCTTCCACGCCATCGGAGTAATCACGGGTATCGTCCGTAAAACCTAAAACGCCCTTACGCTCCAAGTTTCCGTATTTCAGTTTACCGATATCATTCAAGTAGACCGGGACACCATTCACGGTCTTGATCACGATATGTCCCAAGTCTTCCAAGTCCTTAACCAGACCGATTCCACGGATCACATAACTCAAATCCCCCCGGCTTAACATACTACCACCGGCGTTCACGTTATTCTTCTCTATCTTTTCCGTAATATCCCCTAAGGTAATGTCGTATTGCTCCATCTTATAAGGGTTCACCTCGATCTGATATTGGGTAGTGATACCGCCGTAATTACTTACATCCGCTACACCCGTAACCTGTTTCAGTCTCGGAATAATTACCCATTTATGCAAATCGGTCAACTCCCTCAAGTCTAAACGGTCACTTTCCACCACATAACGAAAGATCTCTCCCGTCGGCGAAGTCAAAGGATTTAAGCCGGGAACCGCATTATAAGGAAGCTCCACGTCTACCAACCGCTCTTGTACACGTTGCCGGGCCCAATAATCCTCAATACCATCATCAAAAACCAATACGACCGTAGATAAACCAAACGTATTCTTGCTACGCATTACGTTTAGTCCCGGCAGACCATTCATAGCCCGCTCGATCGGAATACTGATTTGTTGCTCGATCTCCTCGGCGGCCAATCCGGGAACCTGCGTCACGACTTGCACGGTGGTATCGGCGATATCCGGATAAGCATCTATCGCCAACCGCGTCCAAGAATAATAACCAACGATCGCTAAGAACAGAAATAACACGAACATCAGTCCTCGCCGATGTATCGCCAAGTAAATAATCCTTTTCATAATCCGTTAGCGTGCGTCAAGTAAATAAAACGCTCCCGTAGCTACGATCTCGTCACCTACGTTCAAGCCGGATAAAACCACCGTCTTGCCATCTTCAGTAAGGCCGGTCTCGATCTTTTGTTTCCGGTAATCGTTATTCCCCAATTCCACCAATACGTACATATTCTCCTCTTCCTGCAAGATAGCGGAAGTAGGTATACGGATCACCTCCGCCTCACGGTCGCTCAGTTTGACCGTGCCGTACATCTCCGGTTTCATCAAACGGGTACTGTTATCGCACTCGATCAAGACCTCCACCGAACGGGTATCGGGATCCAGCATCTCGCTGATGTGATAAATCTTTCCCGATATCGGTTTATCCGGCATGGCTACCAACCGGATTTCCACCTCATCCAAAGCCTGTATTAAACTCAAATCCTTCTCTTTTACATGGGCGACCACCCATACCTTGCTCAAATCGGCGATGACAGCTACAGGCTCGGCGTCCTCTTTCATATATTGCCCGATTACGATCCGATCTTTCACGACCTCACCGGCTATAGGCGAGCGAACGATCAATGGTTGCCCCAAAGCCATTTCATCCGGATTAATCTGAAAGACTTTCAATGCGGCTACCATATTCTCATAGTCTTTTTTCTTTAACTCGTAATTCACCTCGGCCTCTTCCAATTCCTTTTGGACACCAACCTTGTTTTTCATCAAGTCTTTCTCCCGATTCAAGCTTTTCAAAGCCAGTTCCATCTCTTGGCGAGCTTGGTAATAAGATTTCCCCGCCTCATAAACAGCGGGAGCGCTAATTTCGAAGATCGGACTACCCGGGGCCACTTTCTGCCCTAAGCGAACGAACGATTTCGTAATTCGCCCGCTTACCGGTGAAGCCACCTCTGCGTAATTAGAAGGAATCGCCTGTACGACCCCCGAGGTGGTAAACTCCATACGGTAAGGTTCCCGTTTAACCGTTTCCTTTGTCAACTTGGATAAAACAGGAGATTCGGAACCGATATGTATAATATCCCCTTTGAGTGTTACGGCATGCGCAGACTCATCCTCTTGCTTTTGGGTATGGCAAGAGCATAGTACTATCGCTGGAAGCAATAGTAAAAATATAGATTTCATATAAGATGCGTAAAATGTTTAGTATAAAAAGTGATTCTAATGCTTGATTCAAATTACTATACCAAACGAGGGAGGCGCACGGGATTCGCCACGCCGCACAAGACGCAAGACAACCTCTTTCTTTAGAAAGACGAGCACTACCATCAAAAGCGCCCAAGCCATAACCAAAGGTAAGTACGGAATTAACTCCATACACAATTCGGTCAGCTCTTCAATCGTATTAAACGCTACCGTACTATGCTCATGATGAGGCAAGCCATCGGCTCCCGGCAGATAGGGATGAGAGTGAGTGATACTATAGTTTAGGAAATGATGCGTATGGGTAAAGGCCGTGCCACCCACGTAGTAACTCATAAAGAGTACTACCAAGAGGGGTCTTAACCACTTCAAGCTACGCATTGTTTTCATTCGCCATCTGTTTACTCCGCAAAGTTATAAAAGAAACTGCCATTTCATTTGCAATAAGTCAAAATTTATTCCTTTATTTGCATACACTGAATAATAAACAGTCATATCAATGAAATAAACACTACTTTATGAGAAAAATCTTACTTGTTTGTGCGGCATTAGCCTGCATGACAGTCTCCCCTGTACCAGCTCAGGACGCTGCCGTAAAAAAAATCATCGAGATGGGTCAGAACGATAATCAAGTGATGCATCAGCTGGATATCCTTACAAACCGCTTTGGCGGACGTTTAATAGGTTCCGACGCTTATGAGAACGCCGCCGAGTGGATGGTGCGTGAGTTTAAGAGTTGGGGACTCGATGTCCAATTAGAAGAGGCCGGTACCGTCCCTGTCGGCTTTAATCGAGGACCTTGGTTCGGACGCTTGTTGAGCGACAACGGAATGATCCTGCATTTCGCCACCCCTTCCTACACTTCCGGAACGAAAGGCGTGCAACGTGGGCATGCGGTGATGGAGCCTCGTAACGACGAGGAGTTCCAGCAAATCAAAGGAAGATTAAATGGTGCTTGGGTTCTTATCTCAGGGAAAAATGTAGGTTGGCCTATCGACCGCTCCGCCTCGGGAGATTCCATCCGTGCGGAGATCAAGAAAGAGAACAACGAGATCATGAAGAAAAACAATGATCTAAGACGCCGCAACTGGGAAAACGGGGAGAAAAACGAGATGTTGCCTTATAAAGAATTCCCCGGATTATATTATAAGGAAATGTGCGAGGCCGGAGCTTTAGGTTTTATCCAATCCTCCACCGTACCTATCCGTGCGTTATACGACCGGAAAATGATGAACGACCCGAATACGAACTTCGACAATCTGCCGGAACTTCCGGATATCAAATTAGACGAGCATCAATTCGCGATCATCGAACAAATGGTGAAAGAGAGACGTACATTCGAACTAGAGTTCGATATTCGTAATCATTTTAAATTAGGCCCGGTTAAATACCATAATGTCGTAGCGTCTATCAAAGGCAGCAAATACCCGGACGAATATGTTATTATCAGCGGTCACCTAGATGCTTTCGACGTGGCTACCGGAGGCATCGATTGCGGTACTGGAATCGGACCGATGATGGAAGCCGCTCGCATGATCGCCAAATCCGGAGCCAAGCCTAAGCGCACGATCTTATTTATCGGATTCGCCGGTGAGGAATTTGGCTTATTAGGAGCACAAGCTTGGGTGAAAGCGCATAAGGATAAATTACCCAAAATCGCTAATTTGTTCAATCGTGACGGTGGCCCGGAACCTCCTGTCGGTATCTCCGTCCCTCAAGCCATGTATGATGATTTCGTGAAGATCAGCGAACCCATCCAAAAAATCCGTCCGGACTATCCTTTCGAGGTAAAAGTTCGTGAACCCCGTAAACGCCCGACACGCATGGGGGGAACAGACGCATCAGTTTTCGCCATCGAAGGTGTCCCCACATTAGGTTTCACCACAGAGGATTTCAAAGGATATGATTTTGATTACGGCGAAATCTGGCATACGGAACGGGATTTATACACAAAGAACATCCCCGAATACCAAGAACATACGGCTACTGTTACCGCTATCATAGCCCTCGGTGTAGCGAATCTGGATAAGCAATTATCAAGAGAAGGTTTATATACCGAAGAGTAGGTCAGCACGATCGCTATTATAAGGAGTTTACAATGCCTATTGTAAGCTCCTTATGATGGGCATCATAAAAGACTTACAATGCCCATTATAAGAAATAGAAAAAGGATATGCCCTAATAGACATATCCTTTTCTCATTCTAGGGTGAAAGATGGGGCTCGAACCCACGACCCTCGGAACCACAATCCGATGCTCTAACCAACTGAGCTACTCTCACCATATCCGCCTTTCAAAGGATTCTCCCTTTAAGACGGCGCAAAGATAGGTATAAATTCTGATTACACAAACCTTTTGCGAACTTTTTTATCCATCCACTTACTTATAGATCGCTTTCTTTCCCGCTAACAATGTGTTACGCATCAAAGAAATGATTGTCATAGGCCCTACGCCACCCGGAACCGGAGTGATATAGGAACATTTAGGAGCGACCTCGTTAAACAAGACATCTCCCGTTAACTTAAATCCGCTCTTGGTTACGCTGCTTGGCATACGGGTTGTTCCCACGTCAACGATCACGGCGCCTTCCTTCACCATATCCCCTTTCAAGAATTCAGGAACACCTAAAGCCACGATAATAATATCAGCAGACAAGCACATCTCCTTCAAGTTCTTAGAACGGCTATGGCATACGGTCACCGTACAATCGCCCGGATAAGATTTCTGCATCATCAAGGTAGCCATCGGCTTGCCGACAATATTGCTGCGTCCCAAAACCACGCAATGCTTTCCTTGCGTCTCGATATGATAACGCTTCAATAATTCCAAGATACCGGCAGGGGCGTAGCCGATACGAAACAAGGCAAACCGATAGACATACGTCCCACGTTAATCGGATGGAAACCGTCCACGTCTTTACGATAATCGATCGCCTCAATCACCTTCTGCTCGGATATATGTTTCGGAAGCGGAAGCTGTACGATAAAGCCATCCACATCCGGATCATTATTTAACTCATCGACCTTACGAAGCAATTCTTCCTCCGTAACATCCTCCTCAAAGCGAATTAAGGTAGACTTAAAACCAATCTCCTGACAAGTCTTGACTTTACTAGCCACATAAGTCTCGCTACCACCGTCATGGCCCACCAAAATAGCAGCCAAGTGAGGGATCTTACCTCCGGCAGCCTTGATCTGGGCTACCTCCTCAGCCATCTCCTTCTTCATCTGAGCGGAAACGGCCTTACCATCCAGCAATTGATAATGTTGTTCTTCCATATTATTGATTGTCTCCTGTTAATTAACGTCTGAACGAAGGCTTCATCGAAGGTAGCTTCATCTTCCCCGACTTTGCGGAAGTAAGCATACGCATCATCTTACGGGTCTCATCAAATTGCTTGATCAGCTTGTTCACCTCCTGGATGCTCGTACCGCTACCTTTAGCGATACGCTGACGGCGTGAGCCATTCAAGATAGCCGGGTTGCTGCGCTCATCCGGAGTCATCGAATAAATGATAGCCTCGATACTCTTGAACGCGTTATCATCGATATCCACATCTTTCAATGCCTTTCCTACACCCGGGATCATGGATGCCAACTCTTTCAAGTTACCCATCTTCTTGATCTGTTGGATCTGGGAGATAAAGTCGTTAAAATCGAACTGGTTCTTAGCGATCTTCTTCTGCAAACGTTTCGCTTCTTCCTCGTCATATTGCTCTTGCGCACGTTCCACCAAAGACACGATATCACCCATGCCTAAGATTCGATCCGCCATACGTTCTGGGTGGAAAATATCCAAGGCATCCATCTTCTCGCCCGTACCGACAAACTTAATCGGCTTATCAACAACCGTACGGATCGACAAAGCGGCACCACCACGGGTATCACCATCCAACTTCGTAAGTACGACGCCGTCGAAGTTCAGCCGCTCATTAAATTCCCTCGCGGTATTCACGGCATCCTGACCCGTCATGGCATCTACCACGAACAAGGTCTCATCCGGCTGGATAGCGCTCTTGATAGCGGCGATCTCGTTCATCATCTGCTCATCGATAGCCAAACGACCGGCGGTATCCACGATCACGACATCATTGCCTTTAGCCCGTGCCTCGCGGATAGCGTTCATAGCGATCTCCACCGGATTCTTATTCTCCAATTCCATGTATACCGGAACACCTACCTGCTCTCCGACTACACGCAACTGCTCGATAGCTGCCGGACGATACACGTCGCAAGCGGCTAATAATGGTTTCTTATTTTTCTTGGTCTTTAATAAAGACGCTAGTTTACCAGTGAAAGTAGTCTTACCCGAACCTTGCAAACCGGACATCAATATAATGGCGGGATTTCCCTGCAAATTCACGTCGACTGCCGTACCTCCCATCAAGCTGGCCAACTCATCGTGAACAATCTTAACCATCAACTGACTAGGCTTAACCGATGTAAGCACGTTCTGTCCTAAAGCCTTCTCTTTTACCGTATCCGTAAAACTCTTGGCAACCTTATAATTGACGTCGGCATCCAACAACGCTTTACGCACATCCTTCAATGTTTCCGCCACATTGATCTCGGTAATCTTGCCTTCGCCCTTCAACAGTTTAAACGATCTGTCTAACCTTTCGCTTAAATTCTCAAACATAATTC
>ENA-OPSV01001605-OPSV01001605.1-human-gut-metagenome-genome-assembly--contig:-NODE-1605-length-14997-cov-2.400549_pt1 | contig 14997 bp, 10 predicted proteins | sample MGYA00241460_ERZ501912 | MGnify/ENA primary metagenome ERZ501912 (study PRJEB25962, sample SAMEA2042402) | human gut metagenome | biome: human gut; feature: human-associated habitat; material: faeces...
AGAAAGAAGCGGCGTAGTAGTGAGAGACGGTCTCGACCTCTCCTTCGTCCAACAAGAGAGCGGCCTTGATCAGCGCTTCGCCATATCCGGTAGAGCAGGAGTGGACAATTTCCACGCCTTCCGGCAGTTTGCTGTAAATGTCTTTAATTGCAGAAATCGTTGTACCAAGCGGATCTCCATCGTTATTATGATAGAAAGAATATAATAAAGTACCGTCTTCGCCGACCAGGGCTGCCTTGGTTGTTGTAGAACCTGCATCGATACCGAGGAATGCTTTTCCCTGATAAGTTGCAAGATCTTTGACTGGCACCTGATGTTTTGCGTGACGTTCCTCAAATTCCTTAAAATCTGCTTCCGTTGCAAACAGCGGCTCCATACGGTCTACTTCGAATTCCATCTTGATTTTTCCTTCCAGACGGCGCTGCATATCGATGAGTGCCACGTCCAGATCTTTCTTGGAATTCAGAGCAGATCCGACTGCTGCAAACAGATGGGAATGTGTCGGGGCGATGATGTGTTCATCGTCCAGCTTCAGTGTACGGATAAATGCTTCGCGCAGCTCAGAGAGAAAGTGAAGCGGTCCTCCGAGGAATGCGACGTGTCCGCGAATCGGTTTACCACAAGCCAGTCCGCTAATCGTCTGGTTGACAACTGCCTGGAATATAGAAGCAGCAAGGTCTTCTTTGGCAGCACCGTCGTTGATCAGAGGCTGGATATCTGTCTTGGCAAATACACCACATCGTGCGGCAATGGTATAGAGAGCTTTATAATTTTTCGCATATTCATTCAGTCCGGAGGCATCAGTCTGTAAAAGAGAAGCCATCTGGTCGATGAAGGATCCTGTACCACCGGCACAGACGCCGTTCATACGCTGCTCTACATTACCACCTTCAAAGTAGATGATCTTGGCATCTTCCCCGCCAAGCTCGATAGCAACGTCTGTCTGAGGTGCATAGTCCTGAAGAGCAGTTGATACGGCGATAACTTCCTGTACGAATGGTACTCCAAGGTGTTTCGCAAGTGTCAGTCCGCCGGAACCGGTGATGACCGGTGATGCATGGACAGGACCTAATTTATGTATCGCTCTTCCTAACAGATCGGAAAGAGTTTCCTGGATGTTAGCGAAATGCCTCTCATAATCAGAAAATACCACTTCATTATTCTCATCTAATATGGCGATCTTTACGGTCGTAGAACCGATGTCGATACCAAGTGTGTATAATTCCTTTTGATTCATATTATGTAACTCCTTATCATGTTAAAATATATGTCTTTCTTCTTATTAAATGCATTTTGCTTAATTGTGACCTGTAACATTATACGACAAAAGTGGCCAAAAGACAATTAACAAATGTTGAAGATATGTTAAAAAGAGATGAACTTTACTTGGCATAATTGACAAATATCTCTCAGGAAGGTAGAATATCTACAGTGTGAGAATAAACATAAAGGAGCAGTTATATGAACAATTGGTTAGACAAACTTGAACGGAAATTTAGCAGATATGCGATTCCAAATCTCATGACTTATATTATAATATTATATGCAGCCGGATTTGTGCTGAATCTGATCAATCCGACGTTCTATAGCCAGTTCCTGAGCCTGGATGCCGGTAAGATTCTTCAGGGGCAGATATGGAGAATCGTTACGTTTATTATCCAGCCTCCATCTGACAGCCTGATTTTTATTGTATTTGTACTGTATCTCTATTATATGATAGGGAAGCAGTTAGAGGCAGCGTGGGGGGCTTTTCGTTTTAATCTGTATTTCTTTTCGGGAATGCTCTTTATTGTAATAGGAGCCATACTGGCATATTTACTGACAGGCGCTGTGTTACCGATGGATACATGGTATCTGAATCTGTCGCTATTCTTTGCATTTGCGGCACTCTACCCGGATATCCAGCTGTTATTGTTCTTTGTCATACCGATCAAGATCAAATGGCTGGCGATGCTGGATGGTCTGTATTTTGTGTATGCGATCGTACAGGCTTTTCTTCCGGCCTACGGCGGAGGTGACTATGGCATATATTATAAGGCGAATGCACTTGCTGCGTTCATCTCGATCCTGAACTTTATCATTTTTTTCTTAAGTTCACGGAATATGAAGCCGTATTCACCGGGCCAGATGAAGAGAAAGAATGATTTCAAGCGCAAGATGAGACAGGCAGAAAGACCGGTGAATGTCTATGCAAATGGAGCAAAACACAGATGTGCAATCTGCGGAAGAACAGAAATGGATGATCCGAATCTGGAATTCCGGTATTGCTCAAAATGTAATGGCAATTATGAATATTGCCAGGATCATTTGTTCACACATACACATGTTAAATAACTAAGAGAGGAATAGGGAAAATATGAAAAAAACAAAGATTATCTGTACAATGGGACCAAATACCAACGATGAATCTCTGATGAGAAAGTTAGTCCAGAATGGAATGGACATCGCAAGATTTAACTTCTCTCATGGTGATCATGAGGAGCAAAAAGGTCGTATGGATATGTTAAAGAAGATCCGCGAGGAAGAGAACAAACCAATCGCGATCCTTCTGGATACAAAAGGACCTGAGATCCGTACAGGTGTATTAAAAGACGGAAAGAAAGTACAGCTTGAAGCAGGCGAGACATTTACCCTGACAACAGATGAGATCGTAGGAGACAATAAGATCGTATCTATTACATATAAAGGTCTGGTAGAAGATGTCAAAGCCGGAAGCACAATCCTGATTGATGACGGTCTGATCGAGCTGAAGGTAAAAGATAAAAAGGGCAATAACATCAACTGTGAAGTTGTCAATGGCGGTGAACTTGGAGAGAAGAAGGGTGTTAACGTACCGAACGTAGCAATCCGTCTTCCTGCTATCACAGACAAAGACCGTGACGATCTGAAATTCGGTGTAGAACAGGGCGTAGACTTTATCGCTGCTTCTTTCGTAAGAAATGCAGAATGTATCCTGGAGATTAAATCATTCTTAAGAGAATGTAAAGCTCCATATATTCCGGTTATTGCCAAGATTGAAAACTTTGAGGCAATCAAGAACATCGATGAGATCATCCGCTGTGCAGACGGAATCATGGTAGCCAGAGGTGATCTTGGTGTTGAGATTCCTGCCGAAGAAGTTCCATACCTTCAGAAAACAATTATCCAGAAATGTAACGATAACTTCAAACCGGTTATCACGGCTACACAGATGCTGGATTCAATGATGCGTAACCCGCGTCCAACAAGAGCAGAGGTTACAGACGTTGCCAATGCGGTATACGACGGAACAGATGCAGTGATGCTTTCCGGAGAGACCGCACAGGGTAAATATCCATTAGAAGCACTGCAGATGATGGTTCACATTGTTGAGAATACAGAGGAACACCTGGACTATGATATGATCCTCAGAAAAGCTGGAGAACACAGACTTAAGAGCGCATCCAGCGCACTTGCACATGCGACGGTAACAACAGCAAATAACCTTCGTGCAAAATGTATCGTAACACCTACTGTATCCGGTGCTACAGCAAGAGTTGTATCTAAGTTCAAACCAAAGACAGGTATTATCGGTATCAGCCCAAATGAAGCAACGCTGAGAAGAATGCAGATCAACTGGGGTGTCAGACCACTGAAATCAGTTGCAGTATACACAGCAGAAGATATCTGTGATAATGCGATCGATCTGATCTGTGCAAAACAGCTTGCAGAAGCAGGAGATATGGTTGTGTTAACACTTGGAATTCCATCTACGAATGTATCTGAGAACAGAACCGTAAGCAATATGATGAGAATCGCTATGGTAGATGACAGAAAATAGAAGATTATAAATGAGCATGGCAATACAGAGAACTTGTCACCGGCAACTTCTCTTGCATACTTTGGTATAGAAAAACAGAAAGCAAAGGGGCTTGAAATATTCGGGTCTGAAGCTTTCTGTTTTTTTGATTGTTTTCCAGTTGTTTTTGAGAAAGATTCTCCTTGACATACAGAGAAAATTCACTTATAGTGTTCCTGTAGAGAACTACTAATGAACCCAGAGGTGAATGATTAAGATGGAACAGACATCATTTACAGAACGCCTGATGGAATTCGGACTTACAAGACAGGAGGCAAGCATTTATCAGTGCCTGCTGACAGAGGGAAAGGTAACAGGGTATGAGGTTGCAAAACAGACAGGAATATCCAGGTCTAATGCATATAATTCTCTGGCAAGTATGACAGAGAAAGGTGCGGCATATCTTGTGGAAGAGGCAAGTACCAGGAAGTATGTGCCTGTCCCGCTCAACGAGTTTTGCAAGAATCGTGTCCGCAAGCTGGAAGAATCCGCAAGATGGCTGCAGGAACATATGCCATCGGAAAAAGCATACGCAGAAGGATATATTACGATCGAAGGCGCAGAGAATATACTGAATAAGATAAAGAATCTGTTATCGCAGGTAGATCAGAGAGTTTATATTAGCTGTACAAGAAATTATCTGTTACTTCTGATCCGGGAACTGGATGCACTGATGGAAGCGAGAAAAAAGGTTGTGATCATTACGGATCAGCCGGCAACTTTCCACAATGCAAAAGTATATCTCGGAGAGAGCAGAGGAATGCAGGTCGGAGTCATTGCTGACTCCAAATATGTACTGACAGGTGAATACGGAGAAGGAAGCATGAATACGTGTCTTTATTCCGGACAAAAAAACTTTGTGGAATTATACAAGACAGCACTTGCGAATGAGATAAAATTATTATCGATACGAGAGGAGAACAGAGATTGATGAAAAAAGAACCATTTGTAACAAAAGCACAGTTGGATGAGATAATCAAAACATATCCGACACCATTTCACTTATATGATGAAAAAGGAATGCGTGAGAATATGAAAGCCTTAAAAGAAGCGTTTTCATGGAATAAGGGATACAGAGAATATTTTGCAGTAAAGGCAACACCGAATCCATTTCTGATCAATATTTTGAGAGAATACGGATGCGGATGTGACTGTTCTTCTTATACAGAACTGATGCTTTCCGATGCGATCGGGGCAACAGGAGAGGATATTATGTTTTCTTCGAATGATACACCTGCAGAAGAATTCGTACTGGCAGATAAGCTGAATGCGATCATCAACCTGGATGATATCACACACATTGATTTTCTTGAAAAAGCAATCGGACATATTCCGGAGACTATCAGCTGTCGTTACAATCCGGGCGGAATGTTCAAGATCAGTAATGATATCATGGATAATCCGGGAGATGCAAAATACGGAATGACAACTGAACAGCTATTTGAAGCTTTCAAAATTCTGAAAGCAAAAGGAGCAAAAGAATTTGGTATCCATGCATTCCTTGCAAGTAATACCGTAACAAATGAATATTATCCGATGCTTGCGAAAGTACTGTTTGAAGTTGCGGTAAAACTTCAGAAGGAAACAGGTGTACACATCAAGTTCATCAACCTGTCCGGTGGTGTAGGTATTCCTTACAAACCAGATCAGGAGCCGAATGATATTCGTGCGATCGGTGATGGTGTCCGCCGTGTATACGAAGAAGTACTGGTACCTGCAGGTATGGGAGATGTCGCAATCTATACAGAGATGGGACGTTTCATGATGGGACCTTATGGATGCCTGGTTACAACTGCAATCCACGAGAAACATACACATAAAGAATACATTGGTGTAGATGCATGTGCGGTTAACCTTATGCGTCCGGCAATGTACGGAGCTTACCATCACATTACAGTAATGGGCAAAGAAGATACACCTTGCGATCACAAATATGATGTGACAGGATCTTTGTGTGAGAACAATGATAAATTTGCAATCGATCGTATGCTTCCGAAGATTGATATGGGAGATATACTGGTGATCCATGATACGGGAGCACATGGCTTCTCTATGGGTTACAATTACAATGGAAAATTAAAATCCGCAGAGGTTCTTCTGAAAGAGGATGGATCTACACAGCTGATCAGAAGAGCGGAGACGCCGGCAGATTATTTTGCCACATTTGATTGCTTTGATATTGGGAAAAAGCTGATAAAAGAATAGTTTCCAGTGTGAACAAATCTGGTATAATGATAGTATCTTTCTGATAATGGAAAGATACTATCACTTTTTAGAGGAGGATAAATTTATGAGGAAACGGGGCGTGTTGGCAGCAATGCTGACAGGAGTAATGCTTGTGTTGTGCGGATGTGGAGGCATGACGACAGATGAAGCAAAGGATTATGTAAAATCTGCACTGGATGCCGGTTACAAGGCAGAATTTAAAGAATATGCAGAAATAACAGACTCCACAGAAAAAGAGGCAAAGAAAGAATACGAGACAAATCTTGATAACAGTATGAAGGAAGCCGGATTTGATGAAACAGGTGTTTCGGATGAATTGAAGGCTAATTATCGTAAGCTTTTTAAAAAAATGTTAAAATCTGCCAATTATAAGGTTGGAGAAGTAAAAGAAGCTGGAGATGATGAATTTAAGGTATCCGTAGAAGTTCAGCCATTTACAGCATTTTCCACAGTATCTGAAGAACTTGACAATTGGGTAACAGATACATATTCAAATATCGAATATGTCCCAAGTGATGAAGAACTGAATGAAGCGATCATGAAAAAGATGTATGAACTTATGGATGAAAAAATGAATAATCCGACATACGGTGATAAGACTACTGTAACTGTCAATGTAAAAGTTGATAAAGACGGAGCTTATTATATTCCACAAAAAGATCTTACAGCAGTAGACGATGCACTTTTCCCGGAAGATGCACTTTAAAAAGTAATATACTGCTAAATAATAATTTAATAACACAGGTTTTAGGGATTGACATTCTTAGAACCTGTGTTGTATTATATACGAAAATACTTGAATGACCTTCAGTTATTCAGTCTTTAATATCAATAAATGTTCAAAAAAGGCAGATCAGAATTCTTATATGATGTTGCCAGACAATCCATTTATATTTGTAAATATGTAAGAAAGTAATCCGGTAAAATGAACGTTGTTTTTTTGAAGGGAGGTAGTGACAGCGGTCGGATTAATATTATAAATGAAAAAAGAAAGTGAGGAAACATATGACAAAGATGCATAGAGGCAAAAAGGCCGCAGCTTCTTTGATGGCAGGAATTTTATTGTGTCAGATGTTTGTTTTTGGTGTGTCAAAGACTTATGCAGATGCCAGAGAAGTTGCAAAAAAGATGAGTTTTGAAGTTGTTGGAGAAGGAATAGTAACAGTGACAGATACAGCAGAAAGAACGCAGGAGATTACATCCGGAAGTGTGATAGAAGTACCAAAGGGAATGTGTGTGCGCGTACAGGCCGAATCCCCGAAAGAAACGGATATTGCAGTACATGTGTTGGATAAAGACGGAAATTATGAGTTGGAAGATGTATCAGAAGTGCAGGGGAAATGTTTCTGGCGAGACGTCACTGCTATGGAATTGGAGAAGAAAGTTGTAGTTACTTTCGGTAAAGAAGATAAGAAAATAAGAGCAGTAAGAACAGGACAGACACGTGGAAATTATAATAAACCGGAAGCAGGGGATGTGTTTACCGGAAATTGTGTAATCACTGCTGTAGATGGGGGAAATGGACATACCGTACATAGTGTAACGATAGGCGGATTTACCGGAATCCTGGCTGGAGTAACAGCTACTGGTGGCTGTGCGGATCACACAGCTGCGGCTCCGTATGTTGGCCAGGAGTATACATACAGATATACGGTTACCGGAGTTAATAAAGTTACCGGCGAAGTGATGGGGAATCTGTATTGTACCAGTGTTACAGGATCGACGGATGGCGTAACAAAAGACAGTGGCGGAAGACTGATCGGATATCAGAGAATCAGTGGTTCTGCGTTGATCTACAGAAATTACAGCGGCTATGCGAAATTAAAAAAGGGGAAAACACAGACGGTGCTTACGAATGGGAATCCACAGTATTCTCTGGAAGACGCATGCTATGGAATTTACAAAGATCGGTCGGCGACCAATGAAGCAGCGACATTTACGACGGATAAAGAAGGAAATTCTAACACTGTAGAACTTGAAGAGGGAACTTACTATGTGAAAGAAAAGAAAGCGCCGAAAGGATACCGGCTGGATGAAACGGTTTATCCTGTGACTGTTGTTTCCGGCCAGACTGTTTCTGTAAACGTGAAGGATGTGCCGGTGTACTCGGATATGGAACTTATTCTTGAAAAGATTGATCAGGAATATAAAGCAGGAAAATCACATGGGGCAGGAAGTCTGGAGGGTGCCGAATTTACCGTATGTTATTATGCAGGCATATATGATCAGGCTACACTTCCAAAAACGCCGGACAGAACCTGGGTCTTAAAATCGAAAAAAGAAAAAGATAGATATGAAAGCAGATTGAATAAAGATTATCAAATTAGCGGGGATGATTTTTATTATGCAGAAGATGGAAAGATTCCGGTACTTCCGCTTGGAACGATCAGTATTGAAGAGACAAAAGCACCGGAAGGATATTCACTGGACGGAGCGTATATAAAAAGTGTAGAAGGGAAAACAGAGGGCACATATTATCTGACTAAAATTATACAGGACGGAAATCTTGCGAAGATACAGGGAGGCAATACATATAAAATTGCGGATCGTATATTCAGAGGAGATATAGAATTTCAGAAGAAAGATGAAGAAACACAAGAATCTATGGCAGGAATTCCGTTTCGAATCACATCTGTAACGACGGGAGAGAGCCACATGATTATGACAGATGCGAATGGATATTTTTCATCGGCCTCCAATTATGTAAAACACAGTGAAAATACCAATACAGGTCAGGCAGAAAGCGGAATTTGGTTTGGGCTTAATAGCGGTGGAGAGATGTCGGAAGTAAATGATGATAATGGAGCATTTCCTTATGATACTTATAAAATGGAAGAACTACGCTGTGGACAAAATGTGGACAAAGCATTGTACAAAGGAACATTTAAAATTTCCCGTGACAATTATATATTAGACTTGGGAACAATTATGAATCCTGATCTTGTGATCTCTACAGTGGCGAAGGATGAAGAGACAGGAACTCATTATTCTAATGCAGATGAGAGTGTAACGGTGATAGATACGGTTACTTATACAGGCCTTAAAAAGGGAAAAGAATACGTCATGAAGGGAACACTGATGGATCACAAAACGGGGGAGCCTGTTCTGGATTCAAAAGGGAAGAAAATATTCGGATTGCAGAAATTCATTCCTAAAACAGCAAAAGGCAGTGTGGAAGTAGAGTTTAATTTCGATGGAAATACATTAGCAGGAAAAAATATTACAGTGTTTGAAGAGTGTTATCTGAACGAGGAGCTGATCGCGGTACATAAAGATATTGAAGATGTCAGTCAGATGATACATTTTCCGGAATTGAAGACTTCTGTGAAAGACGATCAAACGGGAATACATATTATAAAGTCTGAAAAGGATATGCAGATTACCGATACGGTAGAATATCATAATTTAAAGAAAGGAAAGAAATATAAGATTACAGGAATCTTAATGGACAAAGATACCGGAAAGGCAGTAAAAGATGCAAACGGTGAGAAGATAACATCAAGTGTGGAGTTTGTTGCGGAAGATACGGATGGATCGGTAGATGTAAAATTTAATTTTGATGGAACGAATCTCGGCGGGAAGATACTGGTGGCATTTGAAAAGCTTTATTATGGCGAGAAATTATATGGTACACATGCGGATCTGGAAGATGAAGAACAGACTATGTATGTACCAGAGGTGGAAACGGTTGCGCTTAATAAAGAGACAGAAACGCATCATGCACTGGCAGATGGAACTGTAGAACTGCTTGATACTGTAAAATATAGGAATCTGCTGCCGGGTAGAAATTACACATTGCACGGAATGATCGTAGAAAAAGAAACGGGAAATCCGGTGAGTGAAGAAAGGACATTAGAATTTGTTCCGGAAAAATCAGAAGGAAGTGTAGAGCTTGGATTTGAAATCAGCGCCGATGAGCTGTGCGGAAAAACGATAGTTGTGTATGAAGAAATCAAAGCAGACGGTAAGAGCATAGCAGAGCATAAAGACCCGGAAGCGAAAGAACAAAGCATTTATTTCCCGGAAATTGGTACAAAAGCGTTAGACGAGAACTCAAAGACACAAGAAGGAGAGGCAAAGGAAAAGCAAAAAATCATAGATCAGATAACTTATAAGAATCTGTTGCCAGATGAAACCTATGTTTTGAAAGGTGTTTTGATGGATAAAGAAACCGGAAAAGAATTAGTTGATGAAAATGGAACAAGAGTGACTGCCGGGATATCTTTTGTTCCAGAAAATGAAGAAGGAACGATTGAGATGACATTTGAACTGGATGCACGCAGGTTGGCTGGAAAATCAGTTGTAGTATTCGAAAGGCTTTATGATGAAGAAGAACACTTGATCGCAAAAGAAGAAGATATCGAAAATGCAGATCAGACTGTTTTGTATAGAAAACAGGAAATTCCGAAAAATACAATTGTAGAAAAGCCGGGGCATAATTCAAAGGAAGTTCGAAAATCTCCAAAAACAGGTGATGAAAATCGTATGGATTTATGGCTGGTAATGCTGTGTGTGTTTGGAATTGCAGTGGTAACAGAAATTGTAATTTATAAAAGAAGAAACAGATAAATATTTTATTGCTACCTAATAAGCCAGACGGAGAGACTGACGTTGTAGTTCATATGAAAGAAATCGGTAATAAAGAATACAAGAACATTACCAAAGATACACTGATTGGAACCACCGGACAGAACAGAAGACTGGAAGCGATCCGGATCACCGGCCATGCATTACATCTGGAGGCAATCCGGATCAACCCATACGGAAAGACCATTAAGGCAAAGGTTCATATCCAGAGCAAAGGATGGGTGGATTACGGCATGATTACCAAAGATACGATTATCGGAACCGTAGGCGAAAAGAAACGTATCGAATGCTTATGCTTTGAAGGTGACTTTGAATATCGTGTTCATATACAGAGTTCCGGATGGACAGATTGGACAAAAGCAGACGGAGTAGCAACGCTTGGAACTGTAGGACAGGAACTTAGGATCGAGGCTATTCAATTTAGATAATTGGATGGGATAAAACTGGCAGCAGTGAAGAGTGTGTTCTGGTATGACTATTTTTTTACGTTTATTGACTGCTGCCAGTTGCTGTTTTTCTTTAGGAAATTTGTGAACGGTCTTGCTGATATCAGTGATATAATTCATATCTACGTCATAGAACTGAGCCAACTTAATAAAAGATCAGTTCGAGTATTGGTTGGGAGCGTTGCCGTTTTATAATAATGTAAAGCCAGAAGGGATTGTGCTATAAATGGATATATGTTATAATAAACATAATATATAGAAACGGAAAATACCAATATGGATGAAAAGAATGACTTGATAAAAGTTGGAAAATATGATTTGCGATATAATGAATTGTTAAGTATTGATATAGAAGAGTTAGACATATTTAGGTCCAAAGGTTTACCAGCACATATGGTTAAAAGAAAACATTTTAATTGTTTAAAGTATATTGATTATCTTCCGGAGATTATAGAAAATCCAGATTATGTAGGTGTTAATCCTAATGAAAATGATAAAAGTATTGAGTTTATAAAAAAGTATTCTAAGAATGTATTGGTTGGAGTAAAGTTGGAAAAAAATGGTCAATATTTATATGTTTCTTCGATGTATGATATCCAAGATTCAAAGATAAGTAGACGTTTGTACAGTGGAAGAATAAAAAACGCAAATATTGACAATGACGCAAATAAATAGTATAGTATAAGTGTAAACAACATACATTGATAATAAGCATAGTTATTTTTGAGGTCGGAAATGGTTCCCGACGCACTCTGAAAAGAGTACCTGAGATGATGGATACACCGCCCATCCAAAAGTAATTATGCTTTTTATATTTGACTATTAACGGGAATAATAGAAGCACACTTAAGGGAGAAACGCCTTTAGGTGTGCTTTTCTTTGTCCTGCTGCCGTTCGTGAATTTCTGATACACTCTTTTCAAGAGAAGCTTTATTCCATTGCTGACGGACAGTTTCATGTTCTGACTCGACAATTCGCCGACTCAGATGATCATTCGCCCAGTTCATTAAGAAGTTTGGAATAAAGAATAGCCGTTTGAAAAAGGAACGTTATATTTCTTCTACGAAAAATGATAAAATCAGAGTTATTCCATTGACAGATGATATGGCAAGGGTATTAAGAAAAGTAAAAGAGTTTGAATTTAAGAATGGCTGGTTAGGCGAGTATGTTTTTCAAGATGACAGGGGAAGAGTGTATGCTTCAAGAATATCAGACTGTGCAGTTAATAACACAACAACAGCAGAATTCCATAACAAGAAAAGTATCCATGCTGTCAGAAGAACATTGAATTCTAATATGAAATGTGCCGGTGTATCTGGAACAGTAGCAGCGTCTTTGTTGGGTCATACGGAAAAAGTAAATGAAGAAAATTATACATACGATGTGAGTTCCATGGAAGAAAAGAGTAAATTCATGGAATGTGCTGGAAGAGTATAAAAAAGAAACATTTACTTCTTACGAAACTACAGTAACAAAAATAGTAAGAAAAGTAAATGTCTCTAATCGCTAAACCACTTGATTTTACTGGTTTTTTTGAATGCGGATAGTGGGACTTGAACCCACACGAAGTCACCTCCGCAAGATTTTGAGTCTTGTGCGTCTGCCATTCCGCCATATCCGCATATATGTTGCTTACACAACAAAATAAATTATAACTATAAATGTAATGTCTGTCAATCCCCTTTTTCTAAAAATGAAAAGAAACCGTAGAAAGAAAATCAGTGAGAAAAATTAACCTTTTAAAAAGGCACAAATTGGTGTATAGTAAGATAGTGATTTTATAAGAAATGAACTATTTAGGTGGAGAGACAAAATGAGCAGTAAAATTGTTCTGATTGACGGCCACAGTATTCTTAACCGGGCTTTTTACGGGCTGCCGGATCTGACGAATGCGGAGGGCCTTCATACAAATGCAATATATGGATTTCTAACGATTATGTTTAAACTTCTGGAAGAAGAAAAACCAGAATATCTGACGGTGGCATTCGATGTTCACGCCCCGACTTTCAGACACAAGATGTATGCAGAATATAAAGGAACAAGAAAGCCGATGGCTGATGAGTTAAGGCAGCAGGTTCCGGTGATCAAAGAAGTGCTTCACGCAATGGGGGTTAAGACGATTGAATGTGCCGGCCTGGAAGCAGATGATCTGATTGGAACATTATCCAATCGATGTGAGAATGAGGGTATGGAAGTTACCGTTATTTCCGGAGACCGCGATCTGCTGCAGCTTGCGACAGAGCATGTAAAAATCCGAATTCCGAAGACTAAGCAGGGCAAGACAGAAATTGAAGATTACTACGCTAAAGATGTTGAAGAACGTTATCAGGTGACGCCAAAAGAATTTATTGATCTGAAGGCACTGATGGGAGATACGGCAGATAATATTCCAGGAGTTCCAAGCATCGGGGAGAAGACAGCGACAAAGATTATTACACAGTATCATTCGATTGAAGAAGCGCATGAACATGTGGATGAGCTGAAACCGCCAAGAGCATCCAAGGCTTTAAGTGAACACTGGGATCTTGCGGTGCTCAGTAAAGAGCTGGCAACGATCAATGTAAAGGCTGATTTCCCGTATGAACTATCCGAAGCAAAGCTCGGTAATCTATATACGGAAGAAGCATATATCTTTTTCCAGAAACTGGAATTTAAAAATCTTCTTTCCAGATTCGATGTTTCGGCACCGGCCAACAAGGTCGAGGACGGATTTAAGATCATTACTTCCAAATCAGAAGCGGAGAAAGTCTTTGTACAGGCGGAAGAAGCAAGTACAATAGGCGCCGTAATCTTCAAAGATCTGGAAAATGTATTACCGTTGTTTGCAGATCAGGCCGGACTTGGAGGTATCGGACTGTGCTTTTCAAAAGAGGAAAGTTATTGTATCAAAGTTGAAAAAGACATAACCGGAGAATGGTTACTGAAAAAACTTGCGGATGTGGCTGAGAAGGCAGAAACGTATGCAATGTTCCATTTAAAAGAGTCTATGGAACAGGTAACAATCCGGAATCAGGCAAACTGCTTTGATGTTAGTGTGGCTGCATATCTTTTGAATCCACTTAAAAATAATTATACATGGGAAGATGTTGCAAGAGAACATCTGGGTCTGATGATTGATGAAAAGATCGATCAGGATATGAAAGCCTGCTATGAGTCTTATGTAAATTATGCGTCGGTAGAGGTTCTGCGGCAGAAATTACGGGATACAAAGATGGATACGTTGTTCCGGGATATTGAGATGCCGTTGGTATTCACATTGTTTGATATGGAACAAAATGGAATCCGTGTAGAAGCGGATGCTTTGAAACAGTATGGCGATCAACTCGCGGGTAAAATTGCCGAACTGGAAAAAGAAATTTACGAAGAAGCAGGTGAGACATTTAATATTAATTCACCAAAGCAGCTTGGAGTTGTACTGTTTGAAAATATGAAGCTCCCGGGTGGGCGCAAGACAAAGACAGGTTATTCGACTGCGGCAGATGTACTGGAAAAGCTTGCACCGGAACATCCGGTAGTCGCAAAGATTCTGGAATATCGTCAATATACCAAACTCAAGTCCACATATGCAGACGGGCTGGCGAATTATATTCAGGATGATGGGCGGATTCATGGAAAATTTAACCAGACGATTACGGCGACCGGAAGAATCAGCAGTACTGAACCGAATCTTCAGAATATTCCGGTACGTATGGAGCTGGGAAGACTGATTCGTAAGGTTTTTGTGCCGGAGGAGGGATTTGTATTTCTGGATGCAGATTATTCACAGATTGAACTCCGTGTACTTGCACATATGTCCGGAGATGAAACTCTGATTCAGGCATACAGAGAGGCGCAGGACATTCACCGTCTGACTGCGTCGCAGGTATTTCATGTTCCGTTTGAAGAAGTAACGTCTCTCCAGCGACGGAATGCAAAAGCGGT
>ENA-OPSV01001610-OPSV01001610.1-human-gut-metagenome-genome-assembly--contig:-NODE-1610-length-14944-cov-5.031567_pt1 | contig 14944 bp, 13 predicted proteins | sample MGYA00241460_ERZ501912 | MGnify/ENA primary metagenome ERZ501912 (study PRJEB25962, sample SAMEA2042402) | human gut metagenome | biome: human gut; feature: human-associated habitat; material: faeces...
TATCGAGATACCACCACATATCCTTCATCGGGATATGCAACTCTTCGATACGAGCAAGCAACTTATCATAATTTTCCTCACGCTGCGAACCTCCGATAATCTCGCCGATACGGGGGAACAGCACGTCCATCGCCCGAACCGTCTTGCCATCGTCGTTCATTTTCATATAAAAAGCCTTTATCTCTTTCGGATAATCGGTGAGGATAACCGGTTTCTTGAAATGTTCCTCTACCAAGAAACGCTCATGTTCGCTCTGCAAATCGGCGCCCCAATAGACTGGATATTCGAATTTATGGCCCGACTCTTCCAAAATTTTTACACCCTCGGTGTACGGCAACCGCACAAAATCGTTATCCACGACGAACTTCAATCGGTCGATCAATTCCTTGTCGTACATTTGGCATAAAAATTCGAGGTCGTCCTGACAGTGATCGAGCGCATAACGAATCAGGTATTTGAGGAAATCCTCCGCCAAATCCATGTTCTCTCCGATTTCATTGAAAGCGACTTCCGGCTCTACCATCCAAAACTCGGCCAAGTGACGCGGTGTATTCGAATTCTCGGCGCGGAACGTAGGGCCGAACGTATAAATCGCGCCCAAAGACATCGCACCCAATTCACCTTCGAGCTGTCCCGATACAGTGAGGCTGGTAGGTTTGCCGAAGAAATCCTCGCTATAATCCACCGCTCCGTCCTCGGTCTTAGGTACTTGGTTCAAGTCGAGAGTCGTTACTTGAAACATAGCTCCTGCACCTTCGCAGTCGCTACCCGTAATTAACGGAGTATTCAAATAGAAAAATCCCCGATCGTTGAAATATTTGTGAATGGCATAAGCCATATTGTGACGGATACGCAACACTGCTCCAAATGTATTCGTACGAGGACGCAAATGTGCGATTTCCCGTAAAAATTCCAGCGTATGCCCTTTCTTCTGCAACGGATATACATCGGGGTCGGCGCCGCCGTAAAGCTCTATGCTATCGGCCTGTATCTCGGCCTGCTGACCTTTACCTTGCGACTCCACCAATGTACCGATGACACTAATACAAGCACCGGTCGTTATCGGTTTCATCTCCGCTTCCGAAAATTTGGAGAGGTCCACCACGACCTGTATATTTTTAATGGTAGAACCGTCATTCACGGCAATAAAATTCACATTTTTATTGCCACGGCGCGTACGCACCCAACCCTTTACATTTACTTTTGTCCCGTAAAGAGATGCATCAAATGCATCGACGACTTTGGTTCTTTTCATTGTTTCCATACTTTCCTATATAATTGTACACTTTTTTAAGCATCGCCCCGTACGGAGAACCGTTCGGGACGTGATAAACATTTCTTATTCGAATGAACCCATCTGCAACATGTTCACCTCTTGCTGAGTGAGGTAACGCCAACGCCCCCGTTGCAAGTTCTTCTTGGTAAGCCCAGCGAAATAAACCCGGTCGAGTTTAACCACACGATACCCTAAGGCTTCGAAAATACGACGCACGATACGATTCCGACCCGAATGAATCTCGATACCCACTTGGTTCATATCCGTCTCGTTGGCATAACTTACGGCATCGGGCTGTATAGGGCCGTCTTCCAATTCTATACCATCGGCGATTCGTTGCATATCCTCCTCGCTCACATCTCGGTCGAGCCACACATGGTATATCTTTTTCTTGATAAATTTCGGGTGCGTCAGTTTCGATGCAAGGTCGCCATCGTTCGTCAGCAGTAACACACCGGTCGTGTTGCGGTCGAGACGTCCCACCGGATAAATACGTTCGGTACAAGCGTTACGCACGATATCCATCACCGTGAGTCGTCCTTGTGGATCGTCCGATGTAGTCACACAATCCTTAGGTTTATTCAACAATACGTAAATCTTACGTTCCAAAGTCACCACCTTGCCACGGAATGTCACCGTATCATTACGGGTAATCTTCGTCCCCAGTTCGGTCACGGCAACCCCGTTGACCAACACTTCTCCGGCTTGAATAAATTCGTCGGCCTCACGACGGGAACAAATCCCTGCATTAGCCATAAATTTATTCAGACGAATCGGTTCATTCGGATCCACCTCCGGCAACTCATATTCGATGCGCTGCGGGCGGCTGAACACCTTATTATTCCGACGCGGTTGCTGGCGATTCTGATTATATCCTCCACGATTATTATACCCCCGGTTATTATATCCGCCCGGGCGATTGTTTTGCTTCGGATAACGAGGTCTCTCGCTTTCTCCGTAAGGCTGCTGGAAGCCCTCTCCCACTTCGTTATTACGATTATAATCCTGATTATACCTCGGAGTATTGTTGTAATTATTGTTCCGACGGTTGTTTCCGTAATTACCCTGACGGTTATTGCTATACCCTCCCTGACGATTACCATAGTTGTTTGGACGTTCGTTGCCGTAAGAACGATTTCCTCCATCTCCATAGTTATTGCGGGGATAGTATGGTCTTTCCGCATTTGCACTGTACGAGGAGTGTCCCTCTTCTCCTCCATTTCTTCTGTACTCTACTTTTTCATATCGCTCGGTCGCACCTTCGCGGTTCGACATTCCGATGCGCGGACGCTTAGCTCTTTTTTCGCTTTCCATAGAAATTGTTTGTAATTAAAAATACAAGCCTCTCGGCCTATTAAAAAACATCTGTTATAAATGATAGTTATTTTTTCTCATAAACAAAAATTCGTGCAAACCGAAAGTAAAAACAAATTTACTATCGAGCCGCAGCCTATGTTTGTAAACACGTTGCAAAGATACGAAGGATTTTTCATTTTGCTTCTATTACAATCGAATAAGTTGTTATTTTCTGCTTAAAAAAACAAAAGCTCGGGCCTTTTGTTCGTCCGGCTCGCAAAGAATCTGCCTTACAACCGTTCAAAGCAACAAATACATACTCAATACGGGAATCAGTGGGGTTGTCCTTGCATATTTACCCCTCCCTCCTCAGAAACGACTGTTTCTTCGGCCTCTCCCCTATCGCTATACGACACAGAGGAGAAGGGTAAAATCTATCCCTGTGCCGAAATGAGAATTACCATTTTAATCTTTTCTTCCTATTGTATCTATGTGGCATTGCCGGACATTTCAGCCCCTTTTTTTTAGAACAGTGAGGGATTGGAGTGAGATTATTAAAACCTCTTCCCTGCCGTGTCCCGTAATCTTACAGGGTGTTTTGCGACAGCAAAATATAGGGGCGGTGTCCGAAGGACAGAGGGGTTAAAGAAACAGAGGGGTTGAAAAAACATCAGCAGCAACAAACCGGGTATCACACTCTCCCCCTGTGTTTTGCACAGCAAAAATATAGGGGGAGTGCCCGCAGGGCGAGGGGGTTAAAACAACAGAGAAGTTAAAAAAAATTACACAAACAGAAAAAACAAATGATTCCAATTAAACACTTTGACCAGAAACCTTTAATCTCCGAACAGTCTCTTTCAACAACTCTATCACAGCCGGCTGATTCTCGAAAATCGCTCGATTTTCAATCCTCAATACGGTTATCCCTCGTGCAGATAACCTGTTATCCCGGCTCCCGTCTCTAAGGCTCCCTTCGATTGTATAATGGCCTTGCCCGTCCAATTCTATTCCCAACTTCAATTCGGGACAGTAAAAATCCAATATATACTCACCCACCGAAAATTGCCGGCGGAATCTCACTCCATCGATTTGTCGGTTTTTCAATATCAGCCAAAGAGTCGCTTCGTATTTTGTCCCGTTGGAACGAAACTCTTTCCGCTGGACCTCTTTCTCCTTTCTGTTGAAACTTCGTTTCATAACTCATTTAGAATGATTTACAAATATAATTTCCTAGAATGGTAAATCCAACTACTTCCCCTCTTATTTTTTCAAAGCTCCTCTATAATATTTATTTACCTCTACCGATATTTCTACCCCCTACAAATAAAAATTACCTTGTAATATTTCTCAACCCCTCTCCTCAGAAACTAACGTTTCTTCGGTCTCTCCCCTATATTTTGCATTGCAAAACACAGGGGAGAAGGTGTAATACCAACATTGGGTATCCCTTTCTCCCTCTACCGTATCCGGTAGCATTACGGGGTACTGCACATAAAATCGAAGCAGAGGCGAAAGAGAAATACATCTCAACCTCTCCCCTGGCCGTGTCCCGTAGTATTGTGGGGCACGGTAAGGAAGGAGGTTTTAATTAAGCAAGAATCAGCCCCTCCCAAAAGTCCGGTGGTTATCGACAAGAATCTCATCGCTAACCCTACGGATTTTCTACCGAACCGGAAATTTCAGACGATAGCTTTCTCTTATCTATTTATAAATATTATCTTTGTCATAATAGAAATTGGAAAACTTTCGATTCATATATCGATTCTAATCAAAACCGAACACCTCGATGGACAACCTCCATATATTTTTCGCCCTGAACGACAGTTACACATCGCATTATTGCGTAACAATGGTATCTGTCTTGACAAATACCCCGAACCGTCATTGCCATTTTTATTTATTGACAGACTATATTTCGGAAAAGAATAAGAGGCGTTTTAGTCAAGTAGAAAAACAATACGCCAACTGCTCCATTCATTATCAACTCATTACAGAAAAAATATTCGATTCTTTTCACCGTAATATAGATTATTTGGTATCTCCTGTAAGCTACTACCGATATATCATTCCCGAACTATATCCGCAACTCGACAAAGCGCTGTACCTCGATGGCGATTTAGTGGTAAACGGCTCATTAGAAAAGTTATGGGACACAGACATCACCGACTATCTATGTGCCGGCGCTCATGACCTGTGGGTAGAAAATATCAACTATAAACCCCAGATAGGCTTCTCGTCCGACGAACTGTATATCAATGCCGGAGTATTACTCCTGAATATACCCAAAATGCGGGAAGAAAAGATATACGAAAAACTATGCGAAACAACTATCTCGCTGGGAAAACAGATACAATTCCAAGACCAAGATATCATCAATATCGTGTGCCGTGGCCGAGTCAAAGAGTTGCCCGAAAGGTATAACTTCACGACTGAGAACGCCATCAAGCATCCCGAAGAAAGAGCCAAAGCCGTCATCGTTCACTACACGGGGAAAATGAAACCGTGGTCTATTTGGGACTGCCCTAACCCACAAAGCCGTCTGTATTTCGACTATTTGAAAAAGACCCCCTATAAAAACGATATTTGGAGCTATCGGCTCAAAAGATCGAAGTACAAAATCGTCCGCCGCTTCAAAAAAATATTCGGCATTAAATCGCACTAAACATGCAGCCCTTCATATCTGTCATCATACCCGTTTATAATATAGAATGGTATATCGGTAAATGCCTCGATTCGGTTATCGGTCAAACCTTGAAAGATATCGAAATCATCGTTGTCGACGACGGCAGTACAGACGACTCGTCCCGAATTATAGACCGATATGCCCGAACCGATTCCCGTATCGTCGCCATTCACAAAACGAACGGAGGGGTCGTATCGGCACGAAATTGCGGAATAGCGCAGGCAACGGGGCTGTACATTCTGTTTGTCGACGGGGACGACCACTTAGCCCCCGACGCCTGCGAACGGCTTCTGAGAAAAGCGCAAGCGACCAGCGCCGACATGGTCATCATGCGGTTCGACATCGAGTATCCTCAGCATAAAGAAGAACCCCGGTTCTGGTCACAAGACGAATACGACCCGGTTACAGCCATTCACACGATGGCGCACGAGGAGTTCCGATGGAGTCTTTGGTCTCGCCTCATGAGGAAAGAGTTGTTCGATCGTCCGGTGGACTGCCCTCCACAGCTTATTTTCGGAGAAGATGCCTATCAAATTACCCAATTGACCTACCGAGCCCAAAAGATAGTGACATTACGGGACAAAATCCTGTACCACTACACCGTCCGGGACAGTTCCGTATCGCAACATGCCATGACGCAGCAAAAAGCCGAGAGTATAGAATTATACCCGCAATTCATCGAACGGTTCTTACAACAGACTCCCGATAGCGAAATGTTTCGGGAAGACATCGTCTACATTAAATTTCAGGCATATCTTATTTTGTTGTTAAAAAATTGGGAAACCGGTATGAAAGCTCGATGCCGATTTATGTCCCACAGCTTGAAAAAATATCCCCGATTGAAAGAGATATCCGAAGTAAAACGGTTCACCAAGCTCATTCATCTATATAGTTTCTCCTCTATTTTAGGAAAATTGTATATGAAATATTATATTCGCAAAGGAAAAATACGAATATAAAAACGCATGGTCCTATGCAACCCAGTGTATCTGTCATCATATCGGTTTACAATATAGAGAAACATCTCGAAAAATGCCTCGATTCGGTTATCGATCAAACCTTGAAAGATATCGAAATCATTGTCGTCAACGACGGCAGCACCGATAACTCTTTGGATATCATTACGCAGTATGCCCGGAAAGATTCCCGTATCGTTATCGTCGACAAACCGAACGAGGGCCTTGCTTATGCTCGTAAATCGGGTATCGAAGCAGCACACGGAAAATATGTACAACATCTCGACGGGGACGATTTCCTCGAACCCGATGCTTGCGAACTGCTTTTCAAACGAGCAGAAGAAACCGATGCCGATATAGTCATCATGCGGTTTCTCATAGATTCACCTCGCGGACAAGAAGAACCGCCATTTTGGACACAAGACGAATACAATAATATCTCGGCTATCCATACGATGGCACATGAAGACTACCGTTGGAATTTAGTATTCCTTTTCCAACGTCGCGATCTACATGCTGTTCCCATCGACTACTTGCAAAATCTCACTTATGGAGAGGACGCTTACCAAAGCATACAAATCGCCTACCGGTCAAAAAAAATCGTAACCCTCAGGGACAAGCCTCTGTACCACTATGTGATTCGGGAAAGTTCTGTCACACAAACAGGAATGACCCGACAAAAGGCCGAAAACGTCTTGCTATTCCCCAACCTCATCGAAACCTTTCTCGAAAGTACGCCCGAAAATAGGCAGTTTGCAGAGGACATCGTTTACATACGGTTCAGAGCTTACTTCCTGCTGTTACTTAAAAACTGGCGGGAAGGAATGACGGAGCGCTGTCGATTTATGGCAGAGAGTCTCGCCAAATATCCGGCTCTGGAACAACTGGAAGAAGTCCGAAGATTCACTAAACTCATTCGCCTGTATGCACGCTGTCCGTGGTTGGGAAAGCTCTATACCGACTACTATGTACACAAAGGAAAAATCAAAGCCTAACGGAACTATGCCTGCCGTCTCTATCGTCATACCGGTTTATAACATCGGGAAATACCTTGAAAAATGTCTCGACTCGGTCGTCGCTCAGACATTCCCCGACATAGAAATCATCGTCGTCAACGACGGCAGCACCGACAACTCGCCGGAAATCATCGCCCGATATGCCGACAAAGACTCTCGTATCGTCGTCATCGACAAATCCAACGAGGGACTTGCCTACGCCCGTAAATCGGGCATCGAGGCAGCAAGGGGAACATACATCTATCACCTCGACGGCGACGATTATTTAGAACTCGATGCCATAGAACTGCTCTACCGTAAAGCCAAAGAAGAAGATGCCGATATGGTAGTCTTCCCATTCTCCCTCGACTATATCGAATCCGGGAAATCCGAGTGTTCCATAGAGATAGCCGGCGAACACTTCACCAACACGGAGTTTTTTTCGGCAATCGCTTTTTCCAAAGCTCATTGGGGAGTATGGAGCTATCTGCACAAACGGAGTCTCTACGCAAACGGTGTTACATTCCACAAGGGTCTGAACTACGGCGAAGATGTTTTTCTCACCACGCAACTGGTTTATTTTTCCTCCCGAATCTCCGTATTGAAGAGTAAACCTCTTCTTCATTATATCATACGGGAAAGCTCCATTACCAACAGTCGTTTCAATGAAAAGAAAGCAAGAGATATTCTTCTCTACCCTTCATTGGTAAACGATTTTTTCAAAGACAAACCCGAATACGGTTCTTTACAAAAAGTACTCGGAGCCATTCGCATACAGGCAAACAATACCCTATTAAGTAAACGGTGGTTCGAGGATGCCCGTACTCTGAGCCGGGAATCTCATGCTATCCTGAAACAATATCCCGATCTCAAACGTATTCCCCAAATCAAGGCCTTTCATAAACTGTTTACGCTTTATGCTCGCAGCGGTTTATTAGGAAGATTGTACGCCCAATATTATATTTGCAAAAAGAAAATCAAATAATGCCACCCAAAGTATCTGTCGTCATACCCGTCTACAACGTCGGTAAACAACTCGAAAAATGTCTCGACTCGGTCGTCGCCCAGACATTCCCCGACATAGAAATCATTGTCGTCAACGACGGCAGTACCGACAACTCGCCGGAAATCATCGCCCGATATGCCGACAAAGACTCTCGTATCGTCGTCATCGACAAATCCAACGAGGGACTTGCCTACGCCCGTAAATCGGGAATAGAAGCCGCACAAGGCGAATATATACAACACCTCGACGGTGACGATTTCCTCGAACCCGACGCCATAGAACTGCTCTACAATAAGGCCATAGAAGAAAAGGCCGACATGGTGGTCTTTCCATTTTGGTTCGACTATGTAGATGAAAAGAAAAAAAGATCGTCCCGCCCCGCTCCGGGAGTTTACGATTCGATCTCCTTTTTTCAATCGATGGCATTCTGTCGCAATTATTGGTCGGTTTGCTCCTATCTGCATAAACGATCTCTTTATGCAGAAGTACACTTCGAAAAAGGCTTGAATTATGGCGAAGATGCCTATTTAGCTTCCCAACTGACCTATTTCGCAAACAAAATAGTCGTTCTGGAATCCCACCCGTTGCTACACTATGTTATTCGTAATGATTCCATTTCTTTCGGATCTTTTTCCGAAAAGAAAGCTCGCGACATCGAATTATATCCGCAACTGCAACGCCGGTTCTACCAAGACAAACCCACTTATCCCCAAGTGGAAGAAGCTCTGGCAAATGTCGAATTAGGTGCGATCGTTCTGTTATTGAGCAAACGGTGGTTCCAAGAAGCACCCCGACTCGCCCGAAGGGCTATGGAAATAGAAAAACAATTTCCCGACCTGTTACACCGACGGCCTGCACGACGTTACCGCAAGCTGTTAAAGGCCTATGCCCGTAGTGAATTCTGGGGAAAATTGGCGGCTCGATATTATCTCCTAACCCGAAAAATAAAATGAAAACGGACACGAAGATTCTCTTCTTTTCTCACGGAAAACGGGCGAACGGCGGTGCGGAACGATGTTTGCTGGACTTGGTCAAAGGATTGAAGCAAGCTCGCGAATCGTGGGAAATCTATGTAGTCTTCCCGGCAAAAGACGAACTGTGGGAAATGACCCGACCCTACTTGTCGGGATATGCTTTCATTCGCCAGCCGTGGTGGCTCGTGCGTCCGAAAAAACGTAACTGGCGGAAACGCTTGCTTTTCAATCTGAAAAAGAACCCGGCAATCTGCAAAACACGCGACTATATCCGGGAAATCAAGCCCGATATAACCATAACGAATACATTGGCTACCCCCATCGGAGCCATAGCTTCCCATGCAGAAAATATTCCGCACGATTGGTTCATTCACGAAATTCCGGAATTAGCCCGAAACCTGACTTATCTATTCTGCGAAGATAGTTGCTTAGAAAAGATAAGCTCCCTTTCGCAAAGAATATTAGTACCTTCTGACTTTGCTGGGAAATACTATACGAACAAACTATCCTCTCCCGAAAAAATCGATGTCGTTTATCAATCGGTCGAAGTCAATCCGCCCAAACGTACCGAACCCGGCCAGAGCTTTACCATAGGTATGTTAGGAAACTTCGAACCTAATAAAGGGCAACACATCGCTATCGAGGCTTTGCGCGAAGTCGTAAAAAAATATCCCGACACCCGTCTTTTACTCATCGGCGGAAATAACAGCCGTTATGCACAAGAACTCGAAAAACGAATCACCGAATACAATCTGCGACAAAACGTATCGATTGTCGCACACACCGTTCACCCGCACGACTACCTCATACAAGCGGATGCGGCTTTGGTATGCTCCGGGTTCGAATGCTTCGGACGAGTTATCGTCGAGGGATTGAAATGCGGTCTGCCGGTCATCGTTCCCGACAAACCATTCGGGCAAGAACTGATAAAAGAAGGATACAACGGATTTCTGTATAACCGGGAAAGCAGTGGGGATTTAGCCCAAAAAATCATTTTACTGCGACAAACAGGGCATTTGCCGGAGATGAAACAAAACGCTCTGAAATCGGTCGAAAACCGTTTCTCCATACCAACATTCGCCGAGGAATTTATCTCTATCATCAATTCGAAAAAAGCATGAGCGAAAAACAAGCGATCATCGTCATACCGGTTTACACGACACAACTAACCGTATCGGAACATGCCGCCCTGCGCCAATGTTTCGACATATTGTCGTCCTATCCCAAATGTTTTGTCAAACCCGAATCGCTCGACATAACATCGCTTGTTCGCGACTATCCGGCAAACCATATCGTACCCTTCCCAGACACTTATTTCAAAGGAATAGCCGGTTATAACCGACTCATGATGTCGCCCGAGTTTTACGAAACCTTCGCCCAATGGGAATATATACTCATCTATCAAACCGACGCATGGGTATTTTCCGATCGTCTATCCGAATGGTGTTCCAAAGGATACGACTACATAGGGGCTCCGTGGATACCCAAGCCTAAATATCGAAAACTATACTACCGTATATTCAATTTCCTAAAAAGAGGTTTTTGTTACATCTCCGGCTCGCCCGATTACAGCCGCATCTACTACCGGGTCGGAAACGGAGGGCTGTCGCTGCGCCGCACGCAACTCTTCGCTCAAATCGCTCGGGAAATGGTTTCCGAAATAGATTGCTACCTTTCCCACCCCGGAACCGATTTCTACAACGAAGATATCTTTTGGAGCCTCGAAGTCAATCGAAAAAAAGAGAGACTGAAAATTCCCGACTGGAAAGAAGCGCTCCGATTTTCGTTCGATAAAAATCCTTCGGAATGTTACGCCCTGAATGACCGAAAACTACCCTTCGGCTGCCACGGTTGGAGTAAAAAAAAGATGTTGCCCTTTTGGAAACAACATATATCGAACATTTAGACAAAGTATTATCCGACAATTTATTTGCTCCCTCTCTTATATTGTAGTGGAGAAGGGTAAAATCTACCCTTATGCTGAAACAGGAAATACCCCTTTTAATCCTCTCGCCCTGCCGTGTTCAGTAGTATTGCGGGGTATTGCACACAAAATCGAAGTAGAGGCGAAAGAGGAATATATCTCAACCTCTCCCCTTGTGTTCCGGTAAGGAATATAGGGGGAATGCCCATAGGACGAGGGGGTTAAATTTCTGATATAAACAGCCTGACGAGATGGTGTTTTTCAACTCCTCCGTCACTGCGTGACACCTCCTCCAAAAATTGAACAAGTTCAATCCAACAGGGAGCGTTTTACATCATAGTTATTATCTAACCCCTCTCCTCAGAAACTATCGTTTCTTCGGTCTCTCCCCTATATTTTGCAATGCAAAACACAGGGGAGAAGGTTCATAGCACTTCCTTTTTCGCACTATACTATGTACACAGAGAGTTATTCTTCCTTTAAAAAAGAATTTCACATAAGGAGAGGTAGCCCAAATAGGCCGCTAAGAACAAAAAAGCTAATTCCCGCTCGATTTATCGTAAAAATTATCCTCGAACTTGTTTAGAAAAAAGGAAGATAGTGAGAAATTTTTGTCCGTTTGTTCGACGAAGTCTGCACAAATCTATCTTCGGTAAAGGTCTTATCGTCAAAACATTTCAGATATACGGCATTCATCTCGTCGGCCAACGTTTTCGGATCGAAACGAACCACATATTCTTTCCCTTTTTCTATCATCTCCCGACGCAAATGCTCGTCGGCAAGTATTTTTTTCATGGCATTCGCCATACCTTCCACATCGTCGGGATCGACGTAAATCGAGTGTTCACCGCCGGCTTCTTCCAAACAGGAACCGGTGGAAGCGATAACCGGAACCCCCGCCGAAAGAGCTTCGACAATGGGAATTCCGAACCCCTCGAAACGAGAAGGATATACGAACAACGAGGCCAGATGATACAATATCGGCAAATCGCCGAATTTCAAATTATGGATAATATGCACTCTATTTTCCAATCCATGAGCCTCTACATAATCCTGCACCTTTTTAGCATAATCGGTACTTTTCCCTATGGCTACCAAATGAACACCGTCCAACTTTTCGACAGCCTTTACCGCCAATAGCAGATTTTTCCTCTCTTCAATCGTTCCCACGCTCAAAATGAAACGTTCGGGCAACCCGTAAGCCGCGCGAACACGATCTTTTTCTTTTTTAGAAACAGGGCGGGCGAAAACAGGGTCGCATCCTTGATAAACGACATCGATCTTTTCGGGAGAAATACCGTAAAACTTAACTATATCCCGCTTGGTACATTCACTCACCGCCACAATACGATCGGCCTTACGACAGGCATAATTGAATTTTCGGTTATAAATGATTCTATCCAAACGGTGATAATATTGAGGATAACGAAGAAATATCAAATCGTGAATCGTCACTACGCTACGAATTCCCGTGCGATGAATCCCCACGGGCAACTCGTTACTCAGTCCATGATAAAGTTGTACACCGTCTTGCAACAGCCCTCGCTTAATAAAAAAGGTTCTCCACAAAGCCCTGAAACGTTTCATAACGGAAGAACGAGGCAATATGGAAGAGACATTTTTATGTTTTAAAAGCGAGTCGTACGAAGCATTTTTACACTGCTTGGGAATGTACATACGGTACTTATGTTCATCGCCGTATGTAGCCATCGTATCTACCATGAATCGGCTATAATTCCCCAATCCGGTAAAATTGGCATTCGCCCTCTTTGCATCGAACCCTATAATCATTCCCTAAAATACAACTTTAATGGTTACATTAAAATAGATGTATATGTCGTTTATTTTGCTGCATGCCCCCTGTAATTTTTTCCATCATTTTGTATGAAGACTTCTAAAACAAACAACAACAAACTGATTACCAAATTATTACAAAACTATTATTTTTTCTATTTTTTAAGATGTCACTATACATTACAAATGTCATAAACTCTTTATAACGAGAAATACCGTCCTAAATTTCGTCAAGCAGCCCCAAAGAAAAGACTTGAATACACCTGTAATTTTCATCTTCCCTAACGAAAAATGTAACAGATTCTAACTATTCGAAACAGATTCCGGGTGCAAAGGTACATCTTGTAGCAATTATTTTTATCTTTGTGCACTGGAAAAATGAAGAATGGATTCAGAAAGCCAGGCATGCATCATCTGTAAAGGATATTGCACATGTTATTGAAACTATGCAATTTCACAGAATATTTGGACTGGTTGATGAACAGGAAGTGTGGGATAAGCTTCTGATTCTGGACGAAATGTATCGTCGAGTCTTTTTTATCCAGGAAGAAAAGTTTCGCATGCAATTAAAGGAGAAACATGGAGCAGAGTATACGATCTAACCAGGCAGGTAGTACGGAAGAGGTAATCCGGCAAAGAAGGCAGCGAACGATACTTCGAAAGCTTCGTGGCAGTGATCTTAGAAAAGCAGCATTTCTTGCGGTCTTTTTTGTGCTTCTGTTCAGGTGTGTGTTCGGAGTGACATTTGAGTATGGAAGTGATATGAAACCGGCAATCGGTGACAAAGATCTGTTATTACTACCGCCTGCAGGACTCATATACGGGAGGTGATGTAGTCGTATATGAAAAGCGAGGAGTAGAGATGGTCGGAAGAATTGCGGCGATGCCTGGTGAGACAGTGGAAATTACGAAGGACGGACAGCTTGTCATAAATGGTTATACACAGGCAGATATAAACCAGGAAGATATGTATAACCCGGGAAATAAAAATGGTACAGGAAAAGTAACGCTTAAAAGTCAGCAATATTATATTTTAAGTGATGATCACAGTGTGTCCAGAGACAGCAGGACACTGGGAGCAGTATCGAAAAACGAGATCCGTGGACTTGTTATCACTGTGATCCGAAGAAGAAATATATAATCAAAAAAGAAATAAAAAAGTTGCTTTAGAATATGGAAAGGAATGTAAGGTATGAAAAAGTTTACTAAAAAACTGGTAGCATCTATGCTGTCCACAGCAATGCTTATGGGTATGTCATTAACTGCATTTGCAGCGAATTCGCAAACACAGGGAATTAGTGTTAATGGATATTCTGGCCCTGGAAGGCAGATTACCAATACCTGGTCAGTTGCAGAAAATGGATTACTCAATGATTCAGAAACATTTGATTTTGCATTAGAGTACACAGGTTCTGATGCAATCGGAACCAATGCTTCGAGCACACCGACATTTAATGGAAGTGAAATGACACAGAATAATGCTACAAAGACGGCGCAGATTACATCAGCATGGAAGACAAAGGCAGCAGGCGGAGCAAGCTCCAGTGAAACATTGTCTTATGATGAGTTATTTGACGGAATTAGATTTACAGCTCCGGGGTTATATCACTTCATGTTAAGAGAGAATCCGGGACACAATCCCAATATTGCATATTCTGATCAGTCTTATTTGTTAGATGTTCAGGTTGTATGGGAGACAGAAGACAACGGATCCCAGACAGGAAATTTAAAGGTGTCAGGCATTGCAACAACGAGTGTGGCAACCAATCAGAAAAGTGAAGGGGCAGGATTTGAAAATACAGAAGCTGATGCAGAATCTTTAAAAATTACAAAAACTGTTTCCGGAAGTGCTGCAAATAAAAATGATGAGTTCACTTTTACTGTTGTTGTGAATGGAATTGACGGAACTTATTCTACAAACAAAGCAGATGTTACAGTGACAAATGGAGAGAAAACTACATTTACACTGAAACACGGCGAGACGTTTGAAATTAAAAATCTTCCGGCAGGGGCAGATTATACTGTAAAGGAGACTGACTC
>ENA-OPSV01001637-OPSV01001637.1-human-gut-metagenome-genome-assembly--contig:-NODE-1637-length-14756-cov-5.630025_pt1 | contig 14756 bp, 11 predicted proteins | sample MGYA00241460_ERZ501912 | MGnify/ENA primary metagenome ERZ501912 (study PRJEB25962, sample SAMEA2042402) | human gut metagenome | biome: human gut; feature: human-associated habitat; material: faeces...
TACACATACCGTCCTCCATCCGTCACCACCGGCAGAGTTTGCCGAAGCGCCGCCCGCAAACGCAAAAGAGGAAACCGCGTTCTATCATTGGCTGCTGGAGCATCCGACTGTCAAGATCCCGCGATTTGCCACGATGACAGATGGCAGAACCGGTATGATTTTCGATTGGCTGCCATCCGGTCAGGATTGGGCCCGGCTTTTTGCCGAGGATCTGCAATGGTCGATCCGGCAGACGCTGCGTGACTGCGCAGATGGACAAACGGCACGGCCATGCACGTGCCGCCCGGCAGAGCTGGCAAGGTCGTGGTTCCTTTCCTGCTATCCGCTGCTGGGAGCCGTTGCAGCACGGTTCCGCCTGATTGCCGACAGCACTGTCGTTTCCCGGCTCGGCGTCAGCATTGCGGCGGTATCCTGCCATATGGCAGAAATCTATATCAATCCGTATGCCGGACTGCGCACAGAGGAATGGCGGTTTGTTCTGGCACATGAATTTCTGCATGCCACACTGCAGCACGCAGAGCGGCTGAACGGGAGACACCCGCTGCTCTGGAATCTTGCCTGTGATTTTGTGATAAATAATTGGCTGCTGGAAATGCACGTCGGCTGTATGCCAAATGGCGCATTGTATGATGCGCAGTTTCATGGTCTGTCCGCAGAGGCCATCTATGACCGCTTGCTGCCGGAGCTGCGCCGCTACGAAAAGCTGCGCTCCGGCGATCTTGTTTATGGGCAGGACAGCACCGCGCAGAATGCAGAGCAAATGGACGACTTTTACCGGCGCGCATTGCAGCGTGGGCTTCAATATCACGAAAGCAGCAGCCGTGGATTCCTGCCAGCCGGACTGATTGAAGAAATTCATGCGCTTTCTGTTCCGCCGATTGCCTGGGATGTCAGGCTCGGCACATGGTTTGTGCAGCATTTTCCGACAGAGCAGCTGCACCGCTCCTATGCCAGAATGAGCCGCAGGCAGAGCGCGGCACCGGATATTCCAAGACCGGCTTGGCTGCATCCGCTGGAACCGCAGGAAGAAAAAACGTTCGGCGTTGTGCTGGATACCTCCGGCTCTATGCCGCGTTCACTCCTTGCCGCAGCCTTGGGCGCGATCGCCAGCTACAGTGCAGCGCGGAATATTCATGCTGTTCGTCTGGTATTCTGCGATGCAGCAGCCTACGATCAGGGCGTCGTGCGTCCGGACAGTCTTGCAGAAGCCGTCCATGTGCAGGGGCGAGGAGGTACGCAGCTGCAGCCGGGAATCGACCTGCTGGAGCATGCAGAAGATTTCCCAAAGGATGCTCCGATTTTGCTGATTACAGACGGCCAGTGTGAGCATCTTCAACTTCACGGGAGAACACACGCCTATCTTTTGCCCAAAGGCCGCAGCCTGCCATTTGTACCAAAAGGGGAGATTTTTCAGCTGGAGTAGTCATTTTCTCATGCGGCCCGCATTTGTATATGATACATATATGCAATGGATTTCAATTCTTTTATGTATGCCCAGTAATCCTGCTTGTCGCCGCGATAGCGTGAGCCGTCCAAATAGGAAATATAATTCATCACAAAATGAATGTGTGGATGTGGAACGTCTTCGTGAACTGCATATACAATCTGATATTTCCCGGCATAGAAGGCGCAGGCTTGTCGCGCAAAAGCTGCGATCTCTGGCAGCGTTAGCTCATTGGGATAAAAGCTGATTATCCAATGCCGCAAACGAATGCCATGATTCTGCCCAAAGCACTGTGCAAGCCTGTTCATTTCCAATGCTGCAGTTTCAAAGTTTACAGCGAGGCCACCGACAAGTCCGTGCTGAATTTTTTGAGGTTGACCGATGTATTGCAGAACAGTATCCCGCGTGGCTTCGTCTTGGTACTTTCCTGCTTCATGAATTACACGAAACACCGCCATGTTTCTTCCTCCCATCCTGAAAGTCTTACTCTCTGCGTTTTTTCAAGTTCCATATTGCCGACCAGATAATTGTGCTGACATAAAGCTTTTGCGAGGCAAGCTGCTGACATCTTAGTATCTTTCGACGTAAAAAGTTCACTGCGTATATATTCACTCATTGTCTGCTGTTTCTGTCTTGAACAGATGGAGATCGCAGTATATTCTGCATCTGTTAATCTAATTGTAAGCTTATGGTTTCTTACATGTATTCTTTTCTTCATATCCAAGGTTTTTCCTTTATTTTCTTTACTGATTCTTACTCCGCCATGGGGAAGCATCTGCTTCCCCTGGGGCCCCTACTGGAATGTTCGTTGAATCATAAAAAATTACTGCGATTTATACTGCTTTGCCTCTCTGCTTTCTCGCATCAAGCTGAATGATAAACGACAGCATAAGAAAATGGCAGTATGTCACTCAAGTGGCATACTGCCGTATGTACATTATACTTATTGAAGACAATGCCGTGCGGCTTTTTTGCCGTTTGGCATTTTACGTATCTTGCATTTCTTCCAGTTTGCGTTATAGTATAGGAAGGAAATGGCGGGTTTATATCGGCGTTAATGAGCCTGTCCGCGAAAAAACAGGAGGGCGAAAAGATGGAAAACTCAGAGAACGTAAATGTTGCAACGCTTTTGGAGTGTTTGTGCGATATAGTTATTGGGTCGTTGAATCATACATTAGACCGTGAGGGCCGCTACATAGTTGAGGTCGATGCTGTAGACGACGAAGGAACCAGCAATTTCAAAAAGCACAATGTGCATTTGGACGCGCATGATATAGCAGCAATAACGACGCTATTACAAGCCAGAGAGATTCAAGTATCGTTGGATGTCAACAAAAACAATCAATTTAACATCCGGGAATATTATCGCATGCGCCAAAGTTCATTTGGGTACGATAGCGTAGAGGCGGATATTCAACATTTCTACGCAAAGGCAAGGGATTTGTCGTGGTATTTGGATGAAGAACGACAGCAGGCCAAAATCGAGATGCGGGCAACTGGTAATAACAATCCGAATAAAATTTCATTAAAAAAGGGGAAATCAATCAAGTCGTATTCTTTATCAGAGTTGTATTTTCTGGAATGTTGGGTTTGCGGAAACCTGACATTGCTTGATTATATGATTAAAAACAAGAATATTATGCAGGTCGCTGGCGATAAGAGATATGAGAAACTTTTGGCTGCATATCAGCGTTACGATCAAGCTATTGCCAGAGCGAAGGATGAACCACACGCAAGAGATTATGTTGCAGCATGCATCTGTTTTCAAAAGACAGAACATGCGAACCGGTTTATTCTGGCAGCACGGCTTGCTGAGTATATGATTTCGCATGGCATGGACGCAGAAACATTATTCTCTCAACGAAGCACTGCAATATTGGGGAGAAACATTCGGGTACGGATTATTGACTCGACCGGTCGAGAAATCTTTGTGGTCGACACTCTTTATAATACAATTTATACAGAAAATGATTTGCAATTTGCATTTGAGCGAACACCGACAGAAAGTGTCGGTGCAGAAGACAAAGCGTTAGCGTTCAGGGACCTTCAGTTTAGAGCAGGATTCTGTCTGGAACACTTTGATGAATCTAGAAATATAATAATTAACCAACCGTGGACAGATGATGATTTTGAGGCTGCTAAGATGTTTTATAAGGAAAAATACCCCATCTTAGAGTCTTATCGTCCAGTTTGCAGCGGCACACAAGAAGACTGCCTTTTGAAAATGAAATATGTGGTAGAAATATATAAACAGCTAGAAAAACCAATCGGGATGAACATGCAGCCACTTGATCAATATATTCCACTGCCGGAGCTGCGCGCCGCCTGGAAAAAACGTAAAAATAAATAGCTGTTTTGGACTCGGTAAATTTCAAATAAAACTATTTCACCATAAATGTTGCGATATGTGCTCCATTTTCTTGTGGAGCACATATTTTTTCACAATTTCACAAAAATATTTTCTTACATACAGACGGCCCCTATTCGCCTATAATGGAGCCCACAAGAGATGCTGCCGGCCGGCCCGTGTCTTGATTATTTTACTGCTGTGGGGGGAGACTATGGAAGTTAGGCTCGTACACGATTATGAGGATACTCTTGACAACTTTTTCTGGTTTCATGAGGTAACTGGTTCTATCGCTAGTTGCTTGGGGTCTTGGATCAAGACTTGGACTCATTACAATGCTGTGTTCATTTGCGCGCAGCCTGGTCGGGGAAAGACCACATTCATCAAGGAAGAAATTATCCCGGCGGCGATTGAAAAAAGGAAGAACGTACTGCTGCTGAGTTCGCGGCTGGGGGCGAACTCGGTGCAGCAGAAGCGTTTGATTGCGCAGAAGCTTGGCCTTCAGACCACGCTTGAAGGTTTGTCGGAAATTGGGCTTCAGCGGCATACCGATTTTGGATCTGTGAGAATCATGACGTATCAGAGCGTGCAGGGGTTTTTGAATGATCCGAATGCAAAAGAATGGATCAGAAACTGTGCATACCTGGTTTGCGATGAGTGTCATTTCTTTGCGGTCGATGCGCTCTTTAACTTCTTTGCGGGGTCCGTCCTTCGGAATCTGGTTTGTAAATTTTCGCATGCGGTTCGTATTTACATGACTGCTACGCCCTACGATGTCCAGAGGTGTATAGCTGCTGCGGAGCGGGACGAGTATTCTGCAATTCAGGATTTTGCTCGTAATGAACGCATTCCTACGTGCGACCGCTATATTGAATTTTACAATTTTCCGGTTGATTACTCTGCGTACTGTGTCGATTTTATCCACGAATACGAGGATGTTATCCCGAAAATCGAAGAAAATCCCGACGCGAAGTGGTTAATATTCTGCGAGAATAAACAGAAGGGGATGCTGCTGAAGAATCGTCTGTGTGAGACGTATAAAATTTGTGCAGCCTATCTTGATGCGGACAGCAAAGAGTCAGAGGAGTGGGAAAGACTCTGTCGGGAGGAGCGCTTTGACGAGCAGGTCATGCTTTGCACGACGGTTCTGGATTGCGGAGTCAATATCCACGATAAAAAACTCAGGCACATTGTCCTTGCAGCTGATAACCAGACTACATTCATCCAATGTATAGGCAGGAAACGGCTGGATTCCGACGAGACTCTGCAGGTTCATGTTTTGGAGATGAATTCCAAGACACTTGCGGGACGCAGAGCCAGTATTACCCGGAAGCTGAACCTGGCCCAGAAATTTGATGCAGGCAATCATTTGGACATCCTTGATATGATGGCAAATATATCCGATCCGGACTGCAGTGCGTTGTTTCGTTATGCTTCCGACGCACACTATCGGAAAGGAGGAGGGGTCCTTAAAAGCAAAGAGGCTGAGTATGTTTTGCGCCGCAGAAAGGACTTCTACGAGCGCATGAGCTCGGACAAAGCGACATATCGGGAGGAAGTTGCACGGTGGCTGGGTAACACAGCCTGGATCACGGAAGAAAACTATGTGCTTCAGATAGAAAAATTCTATGCGGCCCACAAGAACGTTGCTTTGACCGACGATGAAAAGGGCGAATTCAAGAATTTAGTCTTTGCGTATGCTGCGTCCATAGGGATCGATGTCATTCGGGAATCCAGGAAAGGATCGTCAAAGGAAGTCGCGTTGAATCATATTTTAGAGGATGCCAAACTTCCCTTCGTTCTTTCAAGGCAGTGGGTACTTCGCAAATTTGAGGAGGAAACAACATGAAAGTCAATACAGATGTCTTGTCAAAGCTTACACTGACAGTCGAAGAAGCTGCAGAGCTTCTACGTATTGGCCGTGGAAGTGCATACGAATTGGTGCGCAGCGGACGCCTCCGCGCCATAAAAATCGGTCGGAGGATTCTGATTCCGTCTGACGCCATAAAAGAATTTTTGCACGCCGCATAAAACGCAGAGCAGCGGCCTGCGCAGGAAGGAGACTACGATATGAAAAGAAATGCAAATGGAAACGGCTCTATACGGAAAATTTCCGTTGCACGGGACGGTAAAACATATACTTACTGGCAGGCCCGCTACTCAGCCGGATTTGATCCCGGTACTGGGAAACAGAAGCAGCACTCTATCACCGGGAAAACGCAAAAAGAAGTGCTGCAAAAGCTGAAAGCGGCAACCGCGGCGATTGACAGCGGTTCATATATTGAACCGTCTGCAATGACCGTTGCGCAGTGGCTTCAGAGCTGGTCGGACAATTATCTGGAGAGCATTAAGCCCTCCACGGCCTATCTCTATCGCCGCAGCATTGCACTGTATCTGACGCCAAACATCGGCGCGGTCAAGCTGCGCGCGCTGAAGACGCAGCAGATCCAAGCGTTCTACAACGATCTGCTGCGGCCAGGCAAAAAGAATGCAGAGCCGCTCTCGCCGAAGACAATCAAGAACATCCACGGAATTCTGCACAAAGCACTTCAGCAGGCGGTTGCGAATGGGGATATTCGGCAGAATCCTGCTGACGCATGCAGTCTGCCGAAGGTCGTCAGGAAAGAGATGACGGTTTTTGATGATGATGCCGCAGCTGCATTCCTTCGCGCAATCGACGGGCATCCGCATGAACTGCTTTATAAAATTGCGCTCTTTACCGGCATGCGGGAGGGCGAACTTCTGGGGCTGACCTGGGATTGCATTGATTTTACGAATGGAACGATTTCTGTTCGCCAGCAGGCGCGGCAGGAGCAAAAGAAAGGCGGGCAGTATTACTTTTCTACACCGAAAAACGGAAAAGGGCGCGTCCTGACCGTCCCGCAGAGTGTGCTTGCCCTGTTCCGTGCGCAGCAGGACAAGCAGAAAGAAATGGCAGCACACGCCGGGACTGCTTGGGACAATGTACACAATCTGGTGTTTACCAATGCAGCAGGCAGCTTTCTGTCACACCGCACTGTTTATGACTGCTTCAAACGGATCGGCAATGCAATCGGCATGGAGACCATGCGCTTCCATGATCTTCGTCATAGCTACGCTGTTGCCTCTATCAAAAATGGCGACGATATCAAAACGGTTCAGGAAAACCTCGGCCATGCGACGGCAGCGTTTACCCTGGACGTGTACGCGCATGCGACAAATCAGATGAAGAAGGCCAGTGCCGACCGAATGGAGCAGTACATTCAGAATCTGCAGGGAGAATAAAACCTTGCGATTGATTTTCTCGTCCGATTCTGCTATACTGATAACACAGCATAAAAACAATCTTGTTTTTAACGGACCGGTGCCTGCACTGGTCCGTGTTTTTTGCGCCGTAAGGCTAAAAATAAGGCTAAATTTGCATGGCGCTTCTGTGAAAATGATGTTTCTGGTTTACATCAAATCGTGTAATGACGTTCTGCGCTTAAAAAAGCATTCATCGACAATGTTGAATTTTGACCATACTTTATCGCAAAACAAATAGACTACAAAGTCGTTTTCGCCGCAGTCAATAACCGGGATCATATGCTGTGAAATGAAATCGACATGAAGGTCATGTTCTGCTTCAAGTATCTCGGCAACCGAGAGTGTCCGATATCCATCGTCAAAGAAAATACCTGCTTCAGAGTAGGATACCATTTTCTGAATGCACAGCGGAAGCGGATATCCGTAAAGTGTTTCGATTTTTGTGACAACTTTCGTATTGATCTCCGTGCTCTGGATCTTCTCTAAATATTCTGCTCGTTTCATTCACAGTTACCTCCCAGTGTTTTGCAGATCTCGTCATATGGACTGCCGAATGCATGAATGCCCTGTTTATCATAGTGAACCTCTGCATGAAGCGGTGTAATATTATCGACCTCATTTCTCCCGCCGAGGCAGAGAGGCTGTACATGGTGGGCATCATAATCTGCTCCGGCCCGCCGAATCAGTTTGCCATTAGCGGAGTACACGTCCTCAGCATATTTTGGCCATGGCTCATCATTCTTTTCTTCCCAGGAGCGTTTTAGCGCATCTCTTTTATCGTCAAAGTCCTCTCGGCGTTCGGCGGTCTGCTCGGGAGAAAGTTTTTCCCAGGCTTGCACATCAAAGACCTTGTCAGGGATTGTTTCCGGGTATTTTGCAGTAGCTGATAAATCGGCCTTATATGCGGAACCGAGCTGATCCAGCCGTATTTCTGATTGCATACGTTCGAGCGTAGCCTTTATATCTGCAAGTCGGCCCTCTGGCGTCTGCGGAATTTCTGCTTTCAGTTTATCCGGTACAGTCCAGTCCGATAAGTTTTTTTCGGGTGCTTCTATCGGCTTTACTTCGAATTTTTCAAAATGCATCAGTAAATTTCCCCTTCTTTATTCAAACAATAAATCATGCATTCGTGTTCCGGATGGCGCTTCATTTCGGCATAGACGATCAGTGTCAGAATGAAGGCTACCTCTTTTTCTGAAAGTTCTTTTGTGAATGGCTCCAGTTTGCTCCGGATCGTGCGCATCCATCGCGCAGCATCAAAAACTGATTCGGCTTCCTTGAATGTGTGCTCGGAATTCAAGAAATGGTACGCGACAGCGGCAAGCTTTTCTGTCTTGTCGGACGCAGTGCTTTTTCCATACTCAAACATGAGACACTTAACTTTGACGGGAAGTTCTGCATTCAGGACACGTCTGTCAGACGGCTCGACATAAAGGTGGCCGCCTGCAAGCTCGATAAGCAGCGAATGGGCATCGTACGGCGGCAGTTCTGCGAAAGAGGGAAGCGGTTTGCCGCAGTTTTTGGAGAAATCTTCTGCAGGTTCCGGTTCAAAATGGTCTACCTGGCACAAGACTGCTTCGACCCAATCGTTTTGATAGACAGCAGCGACACCCTGCTTGAGCTTGGAAAGCTCGTCAATCTGATCGTCATTCAGTCCGATGGCTCTGCCGACCAGCTGGCGGTCGGTATAGTCCGGCAGGCGCAAAATAATCTTCGTGTTGGTGTTCCGGATCACAGCTTCATCAAGAAGGCCCGGCGCTTGATCGGCGATGATAAAGCCTTCTCCATAGGTGCGCATCTCGGCAATCGCGTTTGCCAGCATTTCAACGGACTTTCCAGCCAGATCAGCGCCTTCAGCGCCCGGCGCGGCTGACGTTCGTTTCAACAGATTGTGCGCTTCTTCCAGAACCGTGACATGCCGGAGCGTTTCATTCATACCGCCCTGTGACATTCGGTATTCCTGCAGCTTCATGACAAGCAGGCCCATAATGAGCGCTTTTGTCTCCGTAGAACCCACGCGGCTGAGATCAACAATGACGTTCCTGTCGAACAGGTCTGCACTGTCCAGCTCATCGGCAGAGAAGATCATTCCGTTGATGCCGTTGGTCAGCGAACGCAGACGTGTACAAAGAGCGCCCTTGTAATCTCCCTTGCTGTCCGCAGAATACTGCGACTCATTCATGACCGCATCAATCTGCTGCAGCACGTCTACAAAGGTAGGAAAAAGACGCGCGCTGTAGCGATTGCGGGATTTTCGCAGATCCCATCCGGCATCCACATAAGCCCGTTCGATGGCGTCCTTCAAAACTGCCGGCATAGCGGCATACATCGGCCAGCATACGTTGAAGATCTCCACCAGACGGTCCATATGCTCATATACATGGACGTTCTCAGGGAAGCTGAAGGGATTCAGGCGCAGCAGCTCTGTTTCCTTGAAATTTGGATTGGTTCCGTAGACTGTGACATCGCTGCGGCTTCCGAAAACGGTTCTGTATTCGCCCTTGGCCGGTTCAACAACGAGGAATTTCCTGTCCTGCGCGCCGAGCTCATGCAGAAGCTGATAAATGGTGTTGCTCTTGCCGGAGCCGGTTGAACCGGTGATGAATGTGTGCATGGCAAGCCGGTCGGCATTCAGGTCTACCGGGATGGTTTCTTCGCGCTTCTGCATGTGATAGATGCAGCCTAAGTGAATATCGCCATGATACTGCTTGTCCTTGGACATGACATTGCGTCCGAATGCCGCGCAGCGGATCACAGGAAGGCCCGGTACAGATTTCTGCGGGAAATTCAGCGCCCGCGCGAGCTCTTTCCCGGAAACAATTGTCGTCAGATCAGTTACGGTCGGGTAGATCAGCTTTTCTTCTGCAACATCCTGCTTCAGGCAGAATACCGGATGCTGCAGATTGGAAAGGCAGCGGCGAATATAGCATGACATATCCGCATTTTTTTGCGCATCCCATGTGTTGATAACAACAGGTTCCAGATACGATTCCTCACCTTGGGTCAACGATGCGTACATGTGCGCGACATTCTTCGTTGTAATGGGATCGCCTGAAAGGACATACGCAGCGAAACGCCACATACCAAGTGCACGGCATTGTTCCAGACGCTTCATCTGTGTTTCAATCATACTGAGTGTATGTTTGACCTCGTAATTCGTGTAAGTAGTAATTCGACCGTCGCTTTTTCCGACACCGTCTGTATTTCCGGTTTGCTGTCCGACACTGACTGTGACACTTGCTCCAACTGTATAGCCTTTGGACACGCCAACGCTTGTGCCGGCCCCGCCTACCGATGCGCTTACGCTCGTCTGGGTGCTTCCAAATACGCCAAGACTCTCACTTACATTTACGCTGCGCATAACTGACATGGATTCGGAGACGGTTTGCTGCGTTTGGATGGAGGCGAATGGACTGAGGGCCGTATAATAATCATAAAGCCGTTGTTCATACTTGCGGCTGTCATTGACCGGTTCGCCCAACAGCATAATGGTGTAATCGCTGCCTCTTTGCCCAAGTGCCGGAACCAGCCCGTCAAGCAGCTTTTCAATACTTTGGCTGATGAATTTTTCTGACTTTTCTGTGGCAATATTGGTGACAACCGCGATGCTGGACGGTTCAATTCCGCTGACATCTTTCTGAAGGAAACCCAGATTTTCAATCATCGGTTCAGAGTATTCTGAACCCGGAAAATTCCCTGTCAGCGCACTGCAAACACGTTTCGCCAATGCAATTTCATTTGCAGCCTGATCTGCAACAGCAAACTGTACATGGCATCCGCCTGCATTCCGGCGATAAATCAGCGCTACGGAACACGGTTCACCGACAAGCGTTTGATAGACGTTGCTTAATTTTTCAATGCTGTTTTCACGCGAATCTTCTACCCATTTTGTCAACTCAAAGCAAGCCACTTGCGTATTTTGTGCTTGTAAGTCATGCGGCGCATATTGATACTGTACCTCTGGTAAATAGCTGCGAAAAACGGACGAATGGATTGCCGCAAAATTCCGCTCAAGCGTTTTGGCACCGCTGTCCTCATCGGAGGATATCTCTTTCAGGTATTCGCTTTTTCGCGTTTTAACATCTTGTGAATATTTGGGTGCCTTCTCTTTTGCCATCGCTATTTCCTCACAATTTTCCAAATCAACACAAATGCTGCAATGCACAGAGCCAGAAATACTGCAATGAAGCAGAGGATCTTCCGGATTCGCTTCGCGCGGTAAACCTCATCTGCAACCTCCGCCATATACTCCAGAAATGCACAGGATGGCGCTCCATGGTAAAAAAGGTTTTCCAATTCTTTCAGATATTCCATATCCCATGGTTTTTCTTTTCGCTTCACACATCCGGGAGCGTCAAATTCCCCCGGGTATTGCATTTGAAGCTCGTGGATTTTTTTGACAGCTTCCTTCTTGGTGTAAATCCCGCTTGCGATATTTCTCGCCAAAACACACATTTCATTCGTATATTGACTCATGCGTATCCTCCTTACTCGCCTGTTTATTCATCATCTGATCTACCTTATCGGACGATTGCTCCAGCCGTTCTTGTGCCTGCTTCAAAATGGTGATTTGCTTTTCGGTTTCTTTGATATGGTCGTGTAAGCGTTTTAATTCCGAATTAAATTCTGCAAGCTTTCCGGCAAGACCAACGCGCAGATCCTCAATCCATTTCGTATAGCTTTTTATATATCGCTCCATGCCCTTTTGCGAAATTACCAGACTGGCAGCGCGGAAGCTGTTTTGCGCTGTGGAAAGACATTTTTGTATATCGAGCTTCATTTTCCCCGTGTTGAAAAAGAGAAAATACTGTGTCTTAAGCAGACCTAATTTACGGATGTCAAATGTATCAGGTTCGGGGGCTTCATAGCTGCTGGAAAGCACATAAGCCTTCAGGAAAAATTTCTCCTGCTCCGTCACCGCATCGCTTTCATTTATGATTTTCAAAAGGCCGGCTTGGTCCCCTGCTGCTCTTGACTGAAAGAACAGATTTGTATTGTCGTATTGCTGTTTGGAATATTTCGCACAGCAATCAGCGTAGATTTCTGCGACAGCCCGCCGCAGGATTTCCTTTTTCTTATCTTTTTTGTTGAAGATATCTGCCTGTTTGATGCGGTCTGATAATTCATTTATGCTCTCACCGCTATCTTTTTGGGACAGATCACTCTGCAAATCCGTATTTGCTGTGTCTATCCGCTCGGCGCAGTACGTTTCTAACTGATTTAGAAGTTTCTGCTTTTTCTCGTCAAATTCGTGAGTTAACTTTTCTAAATCTTGGCCCATTGCCCTTTCTAAGCTCGCCTGCTTTGCTTTCGTTATATCGATAGCTGTGCTGATCGCTTTCACAGCTTCTGCACATTTATGGTATGCGGCATGACGTTCGGCATAGCGACAGATTTCTGACTCAATGGCGCGAATGCCGCTGTTTTGCGTAATCAATTCCCTGATATCCGTCTCGTTGCCGGTGTGCATACGTTGTTCCGCTGCTTCTACCGCCTGTAGATTTTTTATCAGCTGCTTTTCCGGAAGAATATCGTACTGTGGAAAAGATCTGTAGGATTCGTCATTTGGTTGGACATAATGATGCTTTGCGTCGATGTACTTCTCTTTTGCATCTTCATCGAACCATTTTTCGCTTTCTTTTTTGCTTCCGAGCGCCATGATGGATGAAACAAAGAAAATCCAACCACTTTTCCACTGGCCGAATATGCTTTTATCGGGTTTACCGGGATCATTCCCGGTGTTTTTTCCATACCGCTCATTTCGATAGCGCGTACTTTTGGCCTTTACGCCAGTTGCTGCTGTATCGGCTTTATTAACGACGAGCAGAATATGGTTTGTGTCCAGAGCTGTTCCGCATTCATGCAGTGTCTTTGACAAATCGACAAGTGCGGTTCTTTCTGTTGAATTCGGCTCGGTCAGCAGGATCGGAAGGCCGTTGCTTCGCGCTTGCAACGCTTGTTTCAGTGCTGGCAAATGCTCTTTGTGATTTTCCGGATCAGATCCTGGCGTATCATAGATTTCAAAGGTCGTGTGCGAGGATTTACTGCTGAACAAAGGTGAGCGATAAAACGGAACGTTTACGCATATCAAAGAACCGAGTTTTGATTGTGCACCCTGCGTGTTTGCCATACTATTCAATGCTGCCAGAGCCATATGCACATTGTCGGCAGGGCGTCGCTCCTTATAGTTTTCATCTGCAAAAGCGTCAAATAGCTTCGTAATTTCCTCGGGCGGCGCATCCGAACCGGCAGTGTCCAGCTTTGGTGCTTCCAAAGGAAAGCGGAAAGTATATGTTTCATTTTCGTATTGAAAACCAATGGACGATTCATTGGATGGGACGATCTTATACACTCTGGCAGTTTCCGGGTCTGTACCGCTCGGCAGAATTTCTTCTCCGATTAGCGCGTTAATAAACATGGATTTTCCGACACTATAAGGACCGATTACACAAATGGGAATACAATCGCTGACAATATCGTGGTATCGTGCAAGCGATGAATGGACCTCGCTCTGCGCATCCCAGTCAAATTCCTGCCGGAGATCTTCCATGATTTTATCGATCTCCGGCTGAATTTCGACAGCCGAACGATATTCGACTTCATCTCGTTTCAAAACAGGCCGCAGCTTGTTTTCATGCTTGCTGTAGTATGTTGCAAGAATTTCCCCGAAATCCTCATAATCTTCATCCGTCCCGCAGAAAACGATCTCTAACGGTTCACACTTATTGCGATTATAATTTTCGTCAATCCGAGCAATTACTTCTGGGAGAATGCTCTGAAGGGATGATTTCTGATAGACCTCCTGCTCTGTCAGAATGCTGTTTGTAAGCTGTCCCCACTCCCGTTCCGCATCTATCCGCCAGTTATAGAATATCTGCGTGTGATACGGGTCATACTCAATTCGCACTTGGTTTGCCATGCTGATCCCTCTCTTTCTCATGTATTTCCTGAATATAGTCTCCCTGACTTCTCATCCACATTTCGATCCCCTTTCCGAAGACCTCTGCCGAGACGAGCCAGCCGGAATCGTCCTGCGAGAGGATTTCAGCGGTCGGGAGCCGGTCAAGCACCGCCTCGATCGACGGGCCGGTGTATCTGAAGCGGATTTTCTGCAGCTTGCCGCCGTACATAAACTGTACGCGCCTGCGGAATTCGCCCTCCTGAAAGCGCCTTGCGTAGGCGGGCGTAAAGTGCTCGCCGGTTGCGCGGAAGGCGAGGATGCGGTCGATGCGGTAGATCGTCGGATAGGGGTCCTCCGGGTTTTCAAAGCTTTGCTTCCGGTCGACGCCGCGCAGATACGCGGCCAGATAGAAATAATACTCTGAAAACAGGATGCCGACCGGCTCGACTGTGCGGCGCACTGTCTCGGCTCCCTTGAGCCGCTGATAGTCCAGCTCCAGCACCTGCCGCTGCTGCACGGCCTGCCCCAGCTCCCACAGACCGTGCAGGACGGGCTGACCATGGTGCGGCTCGATATAATGGAGCTTTTCATTGCCGATCATCTGCTGCACGGCGCGTTTGTTCTCCTCCGGTACGCAGCAGTCGACCAGCTTGTCCAGAATCGGCAGCATTTCATCCCGCCGCATGGAGCGGCTTTCGAGCAGGATCTTGCACACGGCCAGAATCTCGCTGTTGCTCAGGCCCACCGGCTTTGCATGCGTCAGCCGGTAGCCGCCCGCC
>ENA-OPSV01001645-OPSV01001645.1-human-gut-metagenome-genome-assembly--contig:-NODE-1645-length-14715-cov-2.337381_pt1 | contig 14715 bp, 14 predicted proteins | sample MGYA00241460_ERZ501912 | MGnify/ENA primary metagenome ERZ501912 (study PRJEB25962, sample SAMEA2042402) | human gut metagenome | biome: human gut; feature: human-associated habitat; material: faeces...
AGTTCTAATGAATTTGGTAGTAGTAAATTTGCTAGTATAAAAGAAATTAAAGATAACTTTACTACTTGGAAATTTGATAAAGAAAACAAATCCGGTGGTATGGTTGTTGCAATAGAAAATAATAAATACTATGTTGATACAAGCTCTAATCATAATTTAATTGTTGGTAGTACTGGATCTGGTAAAACTGTTAGTGTCATATTACCACTAATTTTTAATCTAGCTGATAGTAATGAGTCAATGATTATTAATGATGTTAAGGGCGAATTATATAAATATACTTATGATTATTTAAAGAAAAAAGATTATGATGTTAAGGTTATTAATTTAAGAGATACTAAAAATAGTGATTTTTGGAATCCTCTTACTTTAGCATATCAATATTATAAAGAAAATAATTTTGAAAAAGAAGTTGAAACAGTCAATGACTTATCAAATGCAATATGTGAAGAAGTTAATAGTCGTGATAAGTATTGGCAAGAATCATCATCTTCTGTATTAAGTGCTTTATGTCTTGCTTTAATTGAAGATTGTAAAAATGAAAATCAAATACATTTTCATTCTATTTATAATTTGTTAGTAGAACACGGTGCTAAAAAGTATGGGGATCAAAACTCGTTAGATAAATACTTTGATGATAGGCCTTTTGGTAATACTGCTAAAAATTTGTATTCTGCTGGTAATTTTGCTCGTGGGGAAACAAGGGCTACTATCTTCTCTATATTGGCTTCAAAATTAAAAGTATTTGGCGATACTGGTATAAGTTATATAACAAGTAAAACTTCTTTTAATATGCGTGATATTGGTAAGAAAAAAACTGCAATATTTTTGGTAGTACCTGATGAAAAGTTATCTCGTCATTTTATAGGTGGCTTATTTGTAAATCAAGTCTATCAGACTTTAGTAGAAGAAGCTCAAAAAAGTCCTAATGGCGAATTAGATGTTAGAGTTAATTTAATTTTGGAAGAACTTTGTAATACTATACATATCAACGAATTATCAAAAAAACTAACAGTTGCAAGGTCCAGAAAAATTAGAATATATGGTGTCGTTCAAGATTTTGGAATGATACAAGAACATTATAGAGATCAAGCTACTACTATTAAAGCAAATATGAATTTATGTTATCTTCTTACAAATGATTATAATACTGCTAGAGAAATATCAAACCGACTAGGAAAATATACAATAAAAACTACTAGAACATCATCTTCTAATAGATATGGTAAAGCTGATTTTAATTTATCAAGTGATACTTCTTTAACTGGTAGAGATTTGCTTACTACTGATGAATTAATTAATTTTAAAGTTGGCGACGCATTATTTTTAAGAGCTCGTATGGATCCTATCAAAACTAAATTAAAACAAATAAGTGATTATCCTATAAAATATAAAATTGTTGATGAAATAAAAATTGATAATCAAGAATTTCAAAAATTAGAACTTTTTGATTTAGACACTTTTAGAATAGAAAAAGAATTATTTAAACCGGAAGAAACTAAAAAGACTACACCTACTAAAAGGGCTAATCCTACTAAAAAGAAAAAGGATAATGGGAATAAACAATCCTAGTATAAATCTTTTTAATTTTAATTATCCGGTTATAAAGTTAAATAAAGATAATGTTAAAGTTGGTACTTTCTTTTCTGGTATTGGTAGTCCTGAAATGGCTTTTAAGAGATTAAAAGATGATGGTGTTATTAATAATTATGAATCAATATTTTTTTGTGAAATAGATAAATGGGCGGTAAAAAGTTATTGTGCTATTCATAATAAAACTGAAAAAGATAATCTTGGGGATATTACAAAAATAAATGGTAAGGATCTTCCTTACTGCGACATTTGGATTGGTGGCTTTCCTTGTCAAGATATATCTATGGCTGGCATAAGACGCGGATTTGATTTTAATAGTAATACTAGATCATCTCTAGGTTGGAAGATGATACAATTTATAAGAGAAATGGATAATCCACCAAAGGTTGTTATCTTTGAAAATGTAGCTGCTATTACTAATTCTAAAATGAGAAAAACTTTAAGTCTTTTTAAACAAGATTTAGAAAATCTAGGTTATTCATTATACGATCACGTTTTAACTGCACTTGATTATGGTACACCTCAAAATAGAGAAAGATATTTTTTAGTTGCAATTAAAGGTAAATATATCTATCATTTTCCAGAAAAAATAAAACTTAAATTAAAACTTAAAGATTTATTAGAAAAAGATATTGATCCTAACTTGATATTATCAGAAAAAGTGAAATTTGATTTAGAAAAATTTGTTAAAAATAAAAACTATTCTAAAAATAGTAAATTGATATGTCAGAATTTAAAAGACAAAAGAAAAAAATATATTATAAATTTATATAGATTTGTTGACGGTAAAAATCATTGTGGACGTGATACTTCATCAAAATATAATCAGACTGCAAGATTATGGTCTATGAATGGATATTGTCCTACCTTAACCGCTAACTCTACTGAAGATACAAGCAAAATGATTATCTATAAAGATAATTGTTTTTTTGTTAAGAAAATTAGTCCACTTGAAAGTTGGCGATTTATGGGATTTTCAGATGATGATTTTTATAAAGCTAAAAGTACTGGTATGTCTAATAGACAACTGTTTAAACAGGCCGGTAATAGTATAGCAACAAATGTTATTTATTACATATTGAAAAATTTATTTTAAGGGGGTGTTAATTAATGGAATATGAAATATTTTTGAATAAAGTTAGAAAGAATTTAGAAAAAACAGACAACTACTTTGAATGTGAAATGAATGAGATAATTGATGTTATAAGAAATACTTTAACTAACGAAAAAATAATTAATATATCTGATTTAGATGTTCTATTCTATAAAGTTAAATGTTATATAAATAGAATGATTAAAAAAGAAGAATAATTTTACAAAATATGACAAAATATGACAAATCACTCATTTAGTCTTGCAAGACTAACAAAAATGTGTTATATTTATATTGTCAGTAAGATACTGACTATTAAACCATTTTACTTTAACTTGCATACGCTACACCGTATTTTAGTAGTGTTGTAGTGAAAGTAGCTCACTAAAGCCGCTAGTACAGGGCTTTGTTTTTTTAAGAAAAAATATATCAAATTATAGCTGTTTGATTGACTTTAACCTATATTTAATGTAAGATAATAGCAATAATGAAATCATTAACTGATTTAGGGGAAATGTTTTTATGAAGTCTGAAAGTTTTAAGCTCTTAAAAAGCAAAATAAATGATTTGAATGATAAGATTAATTTAATCGAATGGAACAAAGATGACGGTCCAAAATTTGAATCAGTTGAAGAAATGAAAGAATTTGAAAAAAAAGTTATAAATGGCGATTTTGAATTTGTGTTAGATGATAATACTGATACTGATAATAATACAATTTTAAAAGATTATAAAACCACTAAAGATAATTATTTCTTTTATATTTATAGTTATAAGAATAATGATAAATATATTACTTATTTATCTTTAAAGAATTTAGATGAAACAGATTGTATTCATAATATATATGGATATAAAACTGATGATGAAAATTCTGCTTTAACATATTTTGATAAATTGAAAAACGATATATCAAACAATACGATTGATATACTTAATAAAATGATAATTGATGTTGATAAAAATATAAATAATTTAAAAAATAAGTATGAGAAATTGACTAGCGAAAGTTAGTCTTTTTTTTATACTTTTAAAGGGGGGTTGAAATTATAGATATAATTAATAGTCTTAATTTGATTAAAGAATATACATCAAAAAAAGACTTTGAAAAAATTAAAGATACAACTTTAAATATAGAAAAAAATATTTTGAATAATTACCATAGTCATAATGATTTTAAAAGATTAATTGATACCATTGTGCTATATAGTGATTATTCTTTTTTTAATACCTTATTAATTGATTATCAATATCCTTTTTTCTTGGATCTTGGTACTGAAAATAAATTTAAGAAAAATGGATTTAATATTTTAAATAATGCTAAAAAGATTAATATACTATCACCAGATAATGATGTATTTGTAAAAGTTAAAAATGATGATAAAGAAGAAATATTACCTTATACTTCACTAACTGATGAAGAAAAAGAAAAACTTCATAATCCTAATGATAAAAGTATTACATTAGACCATAAAGAACTAAAAGGAATGAATATTATAGAACTATATGATTGTAAAGATACTACTATGGAACAAAAAGATTATAAAAGTTTTGAATTACCTGCATTACTTCTTTTTGATTATCAAGATATATATAATTCTTTTGTAAAAGCATTATATGCTGATGGATATAAAATTAACTATTGTAATAATTTAGAAAATAAATTTGATTATGATAAAGATAATAAAACTATTAATTTGAAAAAAGGTATCAATGATAGAATCAAAGTTTTATCTATGCTAGATATTTATACATCTGATAATGCAAATAATGATTTTGAGAAAGAACTTTTAAAGTATTCTATTTGTAAAGGTATAGGAATAGATACAGACTTTGATGATAGATTTGATTTATATGATTGGTATAAAAAATCTGACTTTAATGATGTTGAAAAATCTTTTAAATTAATATCATCAAAAGGAAGAAAATTTATTAATAACTTTAATAAGTTTTTTAGTATTGAAAAGAAAAACTTTGAGTACATACCTCTTGGGTTATATGAAGATTATAATTTATCACTTTAGGCGCTGACAAACATATTTATAGCGCGTTATAATTTTTTTGTAAGGCGGTGGTGATATGAAAAAAGATCCTTGGGATAAATACTATAACAAAGCTAAAGAATTAAGAATAAATGCAATTTATGCTGATACTTTATGCGAATTAATACTATTAAGATATGAATATGTATATGATAATATTAGTAAAGCTGATGTTTTGAAAGAACTACCGGGAATTAGAGAATTAAAACCTATTCAAGTAAAAACTATTTATGAAAAAGCAATAAAGTTATTAGAGTTAAAATATGATGTTATAGTTTTGCAAGACAATCCATTTGTATTTAAAAAATAAGAAAGTGAGTGATGAAAATATGGAACTAGCTACTATGTATTATGATTTTATAAATGATTATTCAAATATGTTTAATGTTAAAACATTTATTGAAAAAGAAAAAATAAGAAGTGATGAAAAGACAAATGCTGTTATTGAAATACTAAATGAATATTATATCAATGGAACTATGTTTTGCTTTTTAAAAAGTGATAAAGAAAAAGCAATTAACGACATAGTTAAAAAACTTCAAAGTAAAAATGGTACATCTGATTTAATTAATAAACTTGAAGTTGTTATTGATGATGACGAAAACTATCTGGTACAAATAATTTTAATGTATGATAATTGTAATAACAATATAGAAACATTGAAAAATAAAGTTGATAAAAGATATAAAAATAATCAAAAATTTCATAAGAAAGATTATTTTGATTTATTTTTAAAATATAATGACTTATTTAATAAATTAAATTATCATTATGATAATAATGTATAAACAATATTAAAACTATGATTTAGTTATCAAATTTAATTTTATCTCATAAGTTAAATTAGGAACTATTAATTATAGTTTTTTTTATTTATATTAAGGGGGTTTAATTTGAAAGAACAAAAGAATAAAAAAGGGAAAAAATTAATTATATAAGATTCAATTATAGTGAAGAATTTATCACTAATATAGAAAACCCCACTAAAGAAGATTTAAAAAATATATTTAATAAAAAATATTTTAATTATATAAGAAGATTGGAAAATCGCTCTTTAGGGGGCTGTATAAATGAATAAAGCGCGTTATAATTTAGTTAGCTTGGAATTACGATTAAAAATAATCAAAAAGGAAGTGTTATTTTTATGAGTATATTACAAACTATTAAAACTATTATAAGGGTGGTGTTATATTTAAGATTATCTGATGAAGATAAAAACAAACTATCAAAAGAAGAATTATCACAAAGTATTAAGAATCAAGAAATAATGTTAAGGGATTATGCTGAAGAACAAGGCTGGGAAGTTGTTGGTGTTTATAATGATGATGATTGGTCTGGATCTGACGCTACAAGGCCTGATTTTAACAGAATGATTGAAGAATGTAAAAACGGTAATGTTGATATTGTTTTATGCAAAACGCAAGCTAGATTTGCTCGTGATATGGAACTTGTAGAAAAGTACGTTCATAACTTATTTCACGAATGGAATGTAAGATTTATAACAGTAGTTGATAGAATTGATAATGCTAGAAAAGAAACTAAAAAGACAAGTCAAATTCTAGGATTAACGGATCAATGGTATTTAGAAGATACATCTTTAAATATTCGTGAAACATTAAAGTCAAAAAGAAAAGACGGTCAACTTACTTCAAGTTTTGCAACTTATGGTTATATGAAAGATCCAGAAAATAAAAATCATTTAATAATTGATCCTATATCCGCTGAAGTTATTAAAAGAATTTATGATGAGTATTTGTCAGGAACTGGACTTGATAAAATCGCAAGAAGATTAAATGAAGATAAAATATTAAGTCCTTATGAATACAAATTACTTAATGGTAGTAAATTGAAAATACCAGTAATTAAGGATTATGTAAATTATGGATATATTGAGAAAACTGGTACTTATATGTTAGATGTAAGTTTTACTAATAAGGAAGAATATATCTTAAAAGATTTAGTAAGTTTTAATTACATAACTACTGATATGAAAAGCTTTAATAATAAATGTGATATTGTATTAAAGAAATACACTAATAATAGAACAAAAATATATTATAGTGAAAATGATAATATTGATATTAATAACTTTAATATAGATGATTGTATTTTATTAAATGAAAATGATGTTATACCAAAGACAGCTAAAGTGATTATTTCATATACCAAAGAACTTGATCGTACTCACACTATTAATTATCAGTTTGAAATTACTCTAAAAGAAAACAGAGAACACGAAGATTATTATATAAATATCTGTGGTAAAGCAACAGATGAAATAAAAAAATCAGACTTTATTCATAATATAAGAAAAAAGTTTAAGTGGTCTAGTTCTACTATTAGAACATTACTTACTGATGAAGTTTATATAGGTAATATGGTACAATTCAAATCAACAACAGTTAGCTACAAAAATCACACGGTGGTATGGAATGATGATGAAACAAGAATTAGAAAGGATAATACACACGAGCCAATCATTGCTAAAGATATATGGTACACAGTTCAAGAAAGATTAGAAAATACCGCTAGAAGTTGCAAAGGTGGTACAGTACACCCACTATGTAATAAAGTGTATTGTTCTAATTGCAATCAAATATTTACCAAAACAGGTAATCGTAGATCTGACGGTACTGGATATTTATGTTGTAAAGATAAAAAGACAAACTGGTCTAATTGTGATAATAAAGCTTCTATTAGAGAAGATCAACTACATCAATTCATACTAGAAAAAATGAATGAAATGTTAAAGAAATTTTATGAAGAAGATGATCTTAAAGAAATGCAAAACGAAGTAATAGAACAAGATTTATACAAAGATAAATTAAATTCATTAGAAAAAGAATTACAAAGTATTAATAAGGAATTACAAGGTAAAAGTACATATTTTCAAAAGCTATATGAAGATCGTACAAATGGGATACTTCCAGAAAAAGAGTTTTTAATATTAATGAATAAGTATAAAGATGATAACGAAAAGTTAGAAGAACGACAAAAAATAGTGAAGAAAGAAATATCATCTACACTAGCAAAAAAAGAAACGGTAAAAACTAAAAAGAATATCTTTAAAAAGTACAGACATATAGAAGAATTATCTATTGAAATTGTTGAAGATTTTATTGATAAAATTCTCATAGGAAGCTATGATGAAACAACAAATTCAAGGGATATTAAAATAATATGGAACTTTACCATTTAAAAATATATATAGATGATTTATTACATCGGGCAGTCGGCCCCATCGGACCTACAATAACAGGAGTACAATTACATTTTTTACCTGCTTCAAGAATATTTCTTATATTATCAGAGCAATTGTTACTCATTTTGATTCTCCTTTCATTTTATTTTATGAAAGAAGTTAAAACATAATTTTACTATTGACTATAATATGTTATTCTTTAATAGTAAATTATACAGTGCCTATTTTTGTTATAGGCCATAATCTAAATACTGATTTTCCTACTATATCTTTTTCATCAATTAAGCCTATTGATCTACTATCTTTAGATATAGGACGATTATCTCCCAAAACAAGATATTTACCTTCTGGTATACTGCTACAAGTACATATTTCTTCTAAGTTAAAATCTTTAGTATTTAAATGTGTATAGTTTTCTTGAACTAACTTATCATTTACATATAATTTATTATTCTTGTATGAAATATGTTCTCCAGGTAATCCTATTACTCTCTTAATTATTTCTTCTTTATCCTTCTTTATTACTACTACATCAAATCTCTTAATAGTTTTCTCGTTATATTTTATTTTTCTTACTAGTAATAACTCTCCATCATTAAAATTAGGCTTCATTGAACTACCGGATACTATTACTGGAGTTATTATAAAAGTTCTAACTAGTATTACAACTACTACAATAATAACATAAGGATATAATTCTTTAATAATTTTTTTCATCTTTCACCTCAATAATAAAAAGATAGTAGCAAAGCTATTATCTTCTCTCTTTAATATTATATTTTTTCTGTCTATCTCTTAAGAAATATAATTTAGCTCTTCTTACTTTACCTGGTTTAGTAACCTTAATATAAGCAACTTTATTAGAATGAACGTGGAATGTTTTTTCAACACCAATTCCAGAATATTCTCCTCTTACAGTAAAAGTTTCAGATACTCCCTTACCTTTTCTTGCAATTACAGTTCCTTTAAAGTCCTGTACTCTTTCTTTTGACTTACCACCTTTAGTTTCAGTAATAATACATCCAACAGTAACTGAATCTCCTACTCTGAATTCTGGTAAATCTTTTTTCATTTGACTTTGAGTAATTTTGTCAATGATATTCATCGTATATACACTTCCTTTCTTTTTCAGATAATCATTATCTATAATAAGCGGATTATCCCACAACGTTATTAATTTTACCATATAATATATTAAATTTCAACCATTTTATGAAAAAAAGTAGAAATTATTCTACTTTAATCGTTTCTTTTTAATACAAAGAATGTTACAACTCCTGCAGTTATTATACCTAAAAATAATATGTATATTAATGAACTTCCAGTTACTACTTGTTCTGGTTCAGGGGTATTTTTAAATACTATCATATTATTTTCAGCTTCTTTTTTATCAAATAGTATTCTTCCATCTTCCGTAACTGTAAATTCTATAACTGCATCACTAAGTTCGTATCCTTTAGGAGCTTCTAATTCTGTTAATATATAACTACCAGGAGCTAAACGGAATCTTTCTTCCTTAGTAGATGAAGTCCATATCAAACTTTTACCGTCTAAGTCTTTTTCTAATTTTCCATCTTTATCAGTTATTTTTAACTTTGCTCCAGGTAACTCTGTTTTTCCATTAATACTTTTTTTAGAAATATATATATATAATGGTTCATTTTCCATTGTTACCTTAGTTACTTCTGTTTTGTTAACTTTTATAGTACCATCTTTTTCTACGATAAACTCTATAGTTTTATCACTTTTTATATAACCAGCTGGAGCTTCTATTTCAGTTAAATAGTAAGTACCTTCTGCTAAATGAAATTTTTCTGCGCTTTCAGTAGTTATCCATTCTAATGATTTGCCGTCTAAATCTATAGTAAGTTTTCCATCTTTATCGGTTATTTTTAATTTAGCACCAACTAGTTCTTTGTCTTTAGTTAATCCTAACTTTGATATAGTTATATAGAATGGTTCGTTTTTCATTATAACTTTATCTACTACTTTGCCATCTACAGTGACTGTACCATTTGAGTTGACTGTAAAAGTTACCTTGCTACTACTAAGTTTATATCCGGCTGGAGCTATTGTTTCTTCAAGGGTATATGTGCCTACATCAAGAGATATCTTTTTAATTGTTCCTTCTGATACCCATTTGGTTACTTCAGTATTACCTTTTTTAATTACGAGAGTAGCACCTTTTACTTCTTTACTGCCTGTTATATCTTGTTTTGATATTTTTACTTCTACTTTAGAAGGTTCAGCAGTTAATGGTAAACTTTCTTTAACTTCACTTGGTGTTCCTTTTACAATACTAGTCATCTTTTGAGCTGCTGGCATAGCACTGTTTGTACATTCTTGTACTGTACCACTACCTTTACTTGAAGTACCTGTAGCACTTAATGTTATAGAGGAACTTTTAGTTATATTTCCTGCAGGCACCTTAACATAAATAGTGTCTCCAACTTTAAAGTCTGTACTTCCACTAGTGGCATTAACATTGCTAGTTACAAATGCTCCAGTAACACCGCTTATACTTACACTAACAGCATTTCTTACCCAAGAGCCATTTATTTTTATTGCTCCAGATACATAATAACTTCTATCACTATTAATATTTAGTTTTTTACTACTAGTATCAAGTGAAATACTTGGCCTAGCATTTACTGAATCATTAGCATCATTTATTAATTTAGCGGCCATCTCACTAGTTTTATTACTTGAACCATTGTAATTACCAGTTAACCTACCATTGCTTACATTAAAGTTACTTAAAAAGTCTACAGTATGTGGTGGATATAAAGTTCTATCACCAAAATACCATACAGCAAGTTGTGTAGCATAATAATCATCAAATTTAGTACCACCAGTAGAATAATCATTAGTTCCACCATAACCATTAGCATAAACATAAGCAAGTTGTGCTGCATTTGTTGAAACATCACTACAGCTTGTAAATACAAATTTTACATCCGTTCCACCCTCATAGGCATAATCAACATAAGGTTGGTAGCAGTAGACAACATCCCCATTTGTGGTTACTCTATAATGTGTTTTGTATTTACTAGTAAATAATTCATTACTTGCAATTTCTCTATTATCACTATTACTAAAATCAATTGTAAAGTCTGCCTTAACATTAAATACTCCAATCAAAAATAACATTATAGTAAATACAAACATTTTAAATATATTATTTTTTTTCATTACTTACCTCTCCTATCTATCATAAGTTAATCTTATCATAAAATAATTATTTTTTCAATATACTAAGTATCATTTTCATATAATTTATTATGAAATATATAATTCATAGAGGGATTACTTCTAAAAAGAATAGTGATAATAGTTATATGGCTATTAAAAGGGCTTTATTTGATAAAGAAAGTATAGGTGTAGAATTTGATATTAGACTAACTAAAGATAAAAAAATAGTACTATCTCATGATTCAGTACTAGGTATTAATTATATAGAGAATATGAATTATAAGGATATTATTAAACATAAATATTTAACTACTTTAGATAAAATATTAGATATAGATACTGATAAGATATTACTTATCGATATTAAAGTTAACAATAACTATAAGTTACTTGGAGATATTCTTTTAGATATATTAAAAAATACTGATAAAAATATTTATTTAATGTCTTTTAATAAAAAGATTATTAAATACCTAAATAAAAAAACTAAGTATAAAAAGGGAATTATATCTTTCTTTTATAGATATAATAAGTATCCTTTAACTATTCTTAATTATAAAACAGTATCTAATAAGAAATTAAAGAGAATTAAAAATAAAGAAATATTCTTTTGGACTTTTAAAAATATATATGAAGCTAATAAACTAAGTAAAAAGATAGATAATAACAGCTTATATTACTATATAATTAATAAAGAGGAATAACATTATTATTCCTCTTTTACTTCTATATAATCTCCTGAATCTAAGTATATTATTCCTTTTTTTCCTTCTAATCTTGAATATATACTATTGTATTTATTTATCTTGGTTACTTTACCTAGTGTTATATATACTTGGTTACCATCATTCATATATAGAGTAAATCTTTCACTATCTACATCATTAGGAGTATATTCTATTTGTGATATTTTTAATAGTATATCATCATCTATCTTACTAATACTCTTGGTATATTTTTCTCTAATGCTAGAAATATCGGATATTAATATTGGTATATTATAAATATTATAAGTATTTTCTATCTCGGTATTATTATCTAAGAGTAGTTTATCATTATATAGAGATATTACTTTATATTCTGTAATATAGATATATATTTTACTTAATAATTTCTTTTCTACTTTTACTTCTTTGATATAGTTGTTTCTTTTTAATCTTGTTATTATATCTTTCTTTGATGTGTCTATAAATGATGGATAGTTATCTATACCAGCAGTACTTATTATTTCTTTATCTGGTACTATGTTATTACCTATTATATAGATGTTTGTTATGGGTATTTTTTTTACTAGGTAAAAGATTCCTCCTAGAAGGCCTAAGAATATTAGACAAAAGAATATTCTTTTTAGTTTTAATTTTCTTTTTTTTACTTTAACTTTTACCTTAGCCTTTTTACCCATTTTTATCACCTTATTATTTCTTGTTCTAATATTAAATCTATATTATATATTTCTTTTATTTTTTTCTTTGTATAATCTATTAATTCTAAGATATCTTCATAGGTAGCATCGCCAGTATTTACTATGAAATTGGCATGCTTGGTACTTATTTTGGCACCACCTATTTTATATCCTTTTAGACCAGCATCTTCGATTAATTTACCTGCGGATAATCCTTCAGGATTTCTAAAGACACTACCCGCAGATGGTTTGTCTAGAGGCTGCGTATCTATTCTTCTCTTTTTTCTACTAGTCATTGTTTCTTTTATTTTGTCTTTATCTAAATAACTCATTTCTAATGTTACTTCAGTACATATATAGTCTTTATGTTCTTTTAGAAAAGAATTACGATATGAATAATTTAAATCTTTATTTGTTAGTGTAATTACTTCTAGTTCTGGAGTTACTACCTTTACTTCTTTTACTATACTAGCCATATCTTCTTTATAGGCGCCAGCATTCATCGCAGTACTTGCTCCGACCATTCCAGGTATTCCTCCTGCAAAAGCTAGACCATTTAAATTATTATTCATACATAAATTAGCTAGATATATTAAACTTACTCCTGCTTCAGCAGTTACTATATTATCTTTTATTTCGATATTATTTAATTTATCTAATTTTATTACGACATCAAAGTATGGTTTTGCTAGTATTATATTAGATCCTCCTCCTAATATGAAATAATTTATATTATTTTCTTTTAAATACTTTAATAAATCTATTAATTCTTTAGTATTACCTGGATATATTAAATATCCACATTTAACATCTAATCTATAAGTATTATATTTTTTTAATGATATATCTTTATAATATTCATAGTTTTTAATAAAATTTTCGTTCATCTAATATCAAATCCTTTAGTATATTATATATTCTTTCACCACTATCTTTGATACCTAATTTCTTTAAATTACTTTTCATTTCTTTTAGTTTATCTTCATCATTTATTGTTTTATCTATTAAGTTTATTAGTGATGTATCTGTTAAATCTTTTTCTTCTAGTATTAAACCAGCATTATTATTTACTAAATCCATAGCATTTTTATACTGATGGTTATTGGTTACATATGGACTTGGTATAAAGATAGAAGGTACTTCTAAAGCAGTTATTTCACTCATAGTAGAGGCTCCTGCTCTAGTAACCATTAAATCAGTTATCTTCATAACTGAAGGCATTTCATAGATAAATGGTAATACTTTGACATTACTTGGTACTCTTTTATCTTTTACTCTTTCATAATAACTATTACCTGTAACTATTATTACACTATAGTTTTTACTTCTGAATTTATCTATAAAACTAAATATTTTATCATTGATAGTTCTACTACCAAGAGAACCCATAACTATTAATACTAGTTTTTTATCTTTGGCTATATCTAATTTTTCTTTAGTAGTTTTCTTTATACTTAGGGCTTTTTCACTACATGGATTACCTGTTAATATAGCTTTTCCTTTAGGAAAATCTTTGATAGTACTTTCAAATGATACTCCTATTTTATCTGTATATCTAGCTAAAAATTTATTGGCTAATCCTACTACACTATTTTGTTCATGAATGAATGTTTTTTTACCTAACTTTTTAGCGGCATATATAACAGGAGCAGTAACATAACCTCCACAACCTATTACTATATCTGGATCAAAATCTTTTATTATTATTTTACATCTTTTAATGGCATTAATAAAATTAGTTATTGTTTTAAAGTTATCTAATGTTAATTTTCTTTTGAATCCTGTTACTTCAATACCTTCATATCTATAACCCATACTTGGTATTAAATCTTTTTCCATTCTATTAGTAGTACCTATATATAAGAATTCACTATTTGGTTCCATTTCTTTTATTTTATTTATAATTGCTAAGGCTGGATATATATGTCCTCCAGTTCCACCAGCAGATATAACTACTCTCACTTTATCACTCTCCTAATACATTTTATCATATTTATTAAAAAAAAGATATATTTATACTTAAATATACACTTTTTCTATTATTTTATTCACTAAAAGTCTAGGTCTTTTAGTGTTGTTATTAGCCTATAGTCTAATAACAATGTATCTACATACCTATTATATATAAGCCATATCTATATACTAAAAGAAAGATATTAGTTATACCTTTCTTAGTTATTACTTTTATATG
>ENA-OPSV01001656-OPSV01001656.1-human-gut-metagenome-genome-assembly--contig:-NODE-1656-length-14631-cov-5.953279_pt1 | contig 14631 bp, 8 predicted proteins | sample MGYA00241460_ERZ501912 | MGnify/ENA primary metagenome ERZ501912 (study PRJEB25962, sample SAMEA2042402) | human gut metagenome | biome: human gut; feature: human-associated habitat; material: faeces...
CCGCTTTTTTCGCTCCGGCGGTGCCTGGCTGTACGACGCGGGATGTGTTGCTCCGTCCGTCTTTTACAAGGAAATCCTCAAACTTCTGCACGCCCTGTTTTTCGATTTTTCCCTCACAGACGGCGAGATACTCTTTCTTCATCGTCCCGTCCTTCACCTGCCGTCCCAGTTTTCCTGCGGCGTCTTTGTTTTTCGCAAACACCAGCACGCCCTCAACCGGCTGATCGAGCCGGTGAACGACCGCCAGATATGGAATCTGAGTCCGCGCCTGACCCGGTGTTTCCGCCCTTGTCTGCTTCGCCAAATAATTCAGCAACGCATGCTCCAGATCCATCTGTCCCATCCGCGCATTCTGCACTGCCATACCCGCGTGCTTGTGAACAACAAGAATATCGTTATCTTCCATTAAAATATCTTCTCTGCAAAATCCAGCCACTTTCTTCTCCTGTTCTGACTTCTTATTTTCGATACACGGATTTCTCCGCTGTTATGCTTTAAGAAGTATGCACCATTTCCGCCGCATCTGTCAAGAAAAACATGCCCGGCGGACGAATTACACAACACAGAAAGCGATCGCCATACCAATCATTTTTTCTGATACAGCGACCGCTTTTTCTTTATTTTCCATATTCAGTTTTTTCTCTACTTTCAAGGATTTTCACTGGTTTTCTTTCTTTACCGATCTGTGATCTTTGTTTTCGCTTTCGTTTGATATTTCAAAGATCGTTTCTCTTCCATTTCCCTGTTGTAGATTTTCTTTTTTTCGGGAAGATGTTCTTTTTCAGAGGCTTTTCCTTTGCGGTTAAGATTTCCACTCCGAAAATCTTTTCCTTAGGATTTCCTAAGATCTGCTCTGATCTCATGTTTATCAAAAGGTTTTCTTTCGAACTTCTTTTGTATGGATCTTTATCTCAGGTTTTCTTTCCTTTCGGAAGTCTCTCATCTTAAGAACATCTTCCTTTTCCCTTTTTTTCCATTCTTCTATAGAAGATTTCTCGTCTCTTTCTATGAAAATGGTTTGTTCTCTTGAAAAGGGGGTCCCAAGTCTTTCTCTTTGTACCTCTTGGTTAGGTTTTTGTTTTCTTGTTTCTTTGTGATTTTAATATAACAGATCCGTCAGCATTTGTCAACACATTTTTAAAATATTTTTACTGTTTTTTTATATCGCTTTTCCTTTTCTTAATTATTGTGTTTATTTTCTGAATTTTATATTGTTTTCTGATATTTTGTTTCAAATAAGTGCGCAGAAAAAGAGCTATGAAACAGACTTTTCTCCTGCCACACAGCTCTTTCTCAAATACTTATCCTCTATAATAGTTGATCAGGCATCCCTTGCGGATGATTTCTCTCTCATCATCGGTCAGCGCGCCTAACGTCATCTCGAACGGAACAAGTGCTCCGTCTTTTACAACGTACGCTTTGATCACATCGGCTTTCTCTTCCACTGCCTTGCGGATTTCCGGGAAGAACAGGTAATCACCGTTTACAAACGGAAGATCACCGGCCGGGATCAGGAATGGAAGCATGCCCCAGTTGATCAGGTTGGAGCGGTAGCGCTTCGTTGCATACTCGTTGGCGATGTTTGCCCAGCCGCCTAATACCTTCTGGCAGGAAGCTGCCTGCTCACGCGCAGAGCCGTCGCCCGGTTTTACAGCGAAGATGGTGGATCCGACACCGACGTTTGTCTTGTCGATATCCGGGTACTGGGTATGGATGGCTGCGAAGACCGGTTTCAGTTCCGGAAGTGCCTCTGCCGGGCAGTTTCCTTCCTGGATGGCTTTCTCTGCGACCTGTACTTCTTTTGCACGTCCCACGTAAGCCGGATCTTTTCTTGACAGGGTGAACTCTGCCAGTCCGAGCGGGTTGGAACGGAAGGAAGAAGTCTCGCCGGATGGAATCAGCTCGTCGGTTGTCGTAACCGGATCGTGGATCTCGGAAACAACCTTCAGAATCAGGTTCTCGGCAAGCTGCGGCATAGCCGGCCAGTCTTTGATGTTCGGTCCGAACTGGATTTCTACAGACGGATCTGCCACACCCTTGCTGTCGAAGACACGGTTCTCGTAAATCTTCTTGTCGAAGTGGTATGCCGGCTTCGTGTATGTTCCGGTGAACTCGTCTGCTGCGGTCAGGAATCCCTTGTTTGCTGCGGTTGCTGCAATGGAACGTGCATCCATCAGGGCAACGGAAGAAATCTGGCCGTTCTGGATCTTGGATCCCTCGCGGTTCGGGAAGTTTCTGGTGGAGTGACGGATTGAGAACGCATTGTTTGCCGGAGTATCGCCTGCGCCGAAGCACGGTCCGCAGAATGCGGTTTTTACGATCGCACCAGTTTCCAAAAGATCTGCCAGTTTTCCGTTTCTTGCCAGCTCCATATAGATCGGGGTACTTGCCGGGTAAACACTTAAGGTGAACGCATCGTCGCCAATGCTGTGGCCTTTCAGGATATCGGCTGCGTCGCAGATGTTCTCAAATCCGCCGCCGGCGCATCCTGCGATGATTCCCTGGTCTACATACAGTTTTCCGTCTCTTACCTTACTCTTTAAATCAAGCTTCACCTTGCCGTCAAAGCTTACCTCAGCTCTCTTCTCACAGTCATCGAGAATATCCATGAGGTTTGCATTGAGCTCATCGATAGTATAGGTATTGCTTGGGTGGAATGGCATAGCTATCATTGGGCGGATCTGGCTTAAATCAATCTCAATAAATCTGTCGTAGTAAGCCACCTCACCCGGATTAAGCTCCTTGTGGTCCTCAGCCCTACCGTGAATCTCAAAGAATTCCTTAACCTGGTCATCTGTTCTCCAGATAGAAGAAAGACATGTAGTCTCTGTTGTCATAACATCGACACCTATACGGAAGTCAACGCTCAGATTAGACACACCCGGTCCTACAAACTCCATAACTTTGTTCTTTACAAATCCGTTTCCGAATACCTCTCCGATAATTGCAAGTGCGACATCCTGTGGTCCAACGCCCTTGATTGGCTCTCCTGTCAGGTAAATGCCTACTACCTCAGGCATATCAATATCATATGTCTGTTCAAGAAGCTGCTTAACAAGCTCAGGTCCACCCTCGCCGACTGCCATAGTACCAAGTGCACCATAACGTGTATGTGAATCAGAACCAAGTATCATTTTTCCGCCGCCGGCAAGCATCTCTCGTGCAAACTGATGGATAACTGCCTGATGAGGTGGTACATAGATTCCACCGTACTTCTTTGCACATGTGAGACCAAACATGTGGTCATCCTCATTGATTGTTCCACCAACTGCACAAAGGCTGTTGTGACAGTTTGTAAGTACATACGGGATAGGGAATTTCTCAAGTCCTGAAGCTCGTGCTGTCTGGATGATACCTACAAATGTGATATCATGCGATGTAAGCTTATCAAACTTAATCTGAAGCTTGTCCATATTGCCGGATGTATTGTGCTCCTTTAAAATACCGTAAGCAATTGTCTCCTGCTTAGCTGTCTGTTTATCGATGTCCATGCCGGTCTTGCTTTTGACAGCTGCCTGAGCCTCCGGTCCATCAATTATTACTTCCTTACCGTTTAAAAGGTAAGCACCATTTTCATATAATTTCACTTATTCTACCTCCGTATGTGTATTTCAAAATTCTTTTATTTACTATTATATAATATTATAGGTAATTGTGGCAATAAATAAATCACCATCTACCTTAATTTCGAATTTTCCTCCCATCAAATGGGTCAGATTATTTGCAATCGAAAGTCCAAGTCCACTTCCTTCAGTAGTTCTCGACCTCTCTCCCCTCACAAAACGCTCTGTCAGGTCTACATTTCCGTTGCTTACTATGTCAAGCTCGTTCTTAGACACATTCTTTATTGTAAAAACTGCCTTTTTATCTGCCTTTTCAAGCTCTACATATACTCTGGTATTTTCCAGTGCATATTTTGCGGCATTAGTATACAGATTTTCAATAGAGCGGTAAAGCTGACGCCCATCCGCATATATAAATATCTGTTCTGATGGAATTTTTGTAACTATTGTCAGATTTCTCGACTCAAAGCGCTCATTGAATTCACCTCCGGTCTGGTATAAAAGCTCAACCAGATCAAGCTTTTGCATATTGAGCTTCACATTTCCCGAGGTAATCTTTGATGTCTCTACCAAATCCTCTGTAAGCTGCTTTAAGCGCTGTGACTTTTCCTCCAGCACATGTATATAGTATTTGGCATTTTCATTTTCCAGATTTTCCCTCTTAAGCAGGTCAACATAGTTGACTATTGAAGTCAGAGGTGTCTTTATATCGTGTGATACGTTTGTTATTAAGTCTGCCTTTAGTTTTTCATTTTTAAGGCTCTCATTTACCGAGCTCATAAGACCCTGGCGTATATGGTTGACAGCCTCCGCCACCTTTTTCTGCTGCCCATGAAACTCATTGACATTAAGTGTAGTGTCAAGCGCTCCTTCCGAGATAGCTTCAAGAGCCTCCTGTATGCGCATTATCTCTTTGGTTTTTTGTGTGTGGATATCCTTTTTCTCAATAACTCTTTTCAAAAGCTCATAGCCCTTGTACATCAGGCTGTGTGTGTAAAGTATATTGCCTTTTATCTTCCTTACAATGCTCTGGTATAAAATAATAAAAGCCAGATCAAACAAAAAAGTAAATGTGCCGGCCGTCATAATGAGTGATGCATAGTCAAAATGCTGGTTTTTTACGCCTGAAATCACTTTTCCCATAAATACCATGAGCAGTGTAAATATCACTAGCATCACATCAGAGTATACCTTGTCAATCGGTAAATAGTATATTGTATAATCATCCTCTGATTTTCTGCCTGCCACGTTTGCCATATATGCCAGGCTCACAAAGCTGCCTACCAGACCCGCAAGCGATATTAGTGTATAGATATCAATATTTTCATGCGCATCGTGCCTGAATGCATAGCCTGTGGCAAACACTCCTGTTACCATAAGTATCATGCATAGCTGATGTAAGACTATGACCGCTGCTTTTTTTCCTATCGTATACTGCTTCATTTGTTGTCCTCTATCTTATAGCCTACTCCCCAGACCACCTTCAGATAGCGTGGCTCCTTAGGATTTATCTCTATTTTTTCCCTGATATGTCTGATGTGCACAGCAACTGTATTATCGGCGCCTATCGCCTCCTCGTTCCATATGCTCTCATATATTTCGTTTATTGAGTAGACCTTTCCCTTGTTTTTAAGGAGTAAAAGCAGGATATTGTACTCAATCGGTGTGAGCTTTACCTCCTCACCATCCACAGTCACCTTTTTTAAATCATCATTTACCAAAAGGCCTCCGGCTTCATAAACCTTGTCTCCGGCTGCATCATTGCTTGACAGAGTGGTATATCTGCGAAGCTGTGACTTTACCCTTGCCACTAGCTCAAGCGGATTAAAAGGCTTTGTGACATAATCATCAGCTCCCACATTGAGGCCTAAAATCTTGTCAGCATCCTCTGTCTTTGCCGATAGAATGATTATCGGCACCCTGCTTTCCTTTCGTATCTGCAGAGTAGCTCTTATTCCGTCGAGCTTTGGCATCATGACATCTATTATCATGAGGTCTATTTTTTTATTCTTCATAATTTCAACCGCCTGTATGCCGTCGTAAGCCTTCTCCACGTCGTAGCCCTCCTGCATCAGGTAAATCTCAATTGCCTCAACTATTTCCTTGTCGTCATCACAAACTAATATTGTCATATTATCCTCCTTCTATGAATTTTGAACAGAAACCTTCTCCTGCCGTTAGTCAGCTATATTTTATCAGATTATCCACTTTGTTTTTCTTAAAATCTGCTTAATATTACCCACTTTTAAATATAAGCCAAAAAGCAGCCGTTCTGTTTTGAACTGCTGCTTTATATTACATAGGTGTGTTTCATTTCCCTTTATTTCCGGTGATGCTCTGCCACATTCTGTGGATACCGTCTGTGAGCTCCTTCCCTTCCTTTGTGTTGATAACAGGTGGATTGCCGGCTTTTCTGCTTATTGCCTTATAATCCTCATCAACAGACGATTTTGAGCCGGCAGCCTTGGCTTCATCCTTATCATTGCTATGATTTGATCCGGCATCAGGTGTATCGTCTGCAAGCTTCACTTCACCCACTACACCATCTCCCAGGTCCTCGCCCTCAGCAAGTCCCAGTTTTCTGATATAATCCATATTTACCTTGATTTCAGTCTGTCTGTTTGCATAGATGGACTTCTCTTCATTGTCAATAGTACGCTCCTCTACAGGTTTACCTGCATTTTTCTGACGTTCTATCTCCTTATTTCTGTCATCGATAATCTTAAGATACTTCTCCGTATCGGACAAATCCTGAAGCTGTCCCTTGAGCTCATATTGGTTAGTTTTAACTATCTTCTCCTGCTCTGCAATCTTATCCTTCATATTCTTGCACAGCTTTTCAAGTGACTCGTTGGTATCATTGATGATATCACGCACTCTTGAAAGCGCCTCATCCGTATAGATAACCGATGCTGCATACACATCCTCAGCCTTTCTGCTTGCATCCCAGACTATCTGATCCCCCTTCTTTCTGAACTCTCTCTCTGCGTGATTGCGACTCTGCTCAGTAAGCTCATACTCATCCTGCATTGCATATATACACTTATTCAGCTCAGCAAGTAAATCTATCATTTGCTGCTTGTTTATGATCACCCTGCTCGGCTCCGGCTTATACGGCTCCGCCTTTGAGAGCATGATATGAATTTCTCTTAGTACCTTTTCTGTTTTATCGTTCGCATTCATTTTCTATTTCCTCGGATTTAAATTAACATTATAACTATTCAGGGTGGTTCTGAATACTCACCACTTACCCATATTTTATATGAAAATCCGCTTCTCGTAAATAGCCAAATGAATAATAATAGCTACTGATTACAGCCCTTTATAATTAAATCAATCCCGCTGCCGCATTTCTCAGCTCATCTGCCGCATGCTTTATCTCGGCAGCCTGCTCTTCGCTCACATTTCCGGGCTTTGTCCTTGAAATAAGCTTCTTCACATACGAAAGCGATGATTTCACACTTTTTTTCTGTGCGCTGTCCATAGCCTTTCTTTTTTCCTTGTCAGCCATGACATTTTCCACCTGGCGCACAAGCGTATCAGCCTCACTTCTTGCATCAATATAAGCCTTTCTCTGTCCGTCTGTTGCCTCATACTCCTGCGCCTCACGGATAGCCTGCTCAATCTCAGAATCAGACAAATTTGAGCTTGCGGTAATCGTAATCTCCTGATGCTTTCCTGTGCCCAGGTCCTTTGCAGAAACCTGCACAATGCCGTTTGCATCTATATCAAACGTCACCTCTATCTGCGGCACACCTGCCGGAGCCGGCTTGATGCCCTTTAGCCTGAAGTTTCCAATCAGCTTATTGTCCCTTGCAAACTGCCTCTCACCCTGCAGTACCTTTATATCCACAGAGGTCTGGAAGCTTCCTGCAGTTGTAAAAATCTGGCTGTATCTCGTAGGAATAGTCGTATTTCTGTCAATAATTTTGGTTGAGACACCACCGACCGTCTCAATTCCGAGTGAAAGCGGTGTGACATCCATCAGTATAATCTCTGCCGCACTGCTGCCTGCGACAATTGCTCCACCGAGCTTGCCGCCCTGTACTGCTGCACCGAGTGCCACGCACTCGTCAGGATTCAGGTTGTGTGAAGGCTCTTTTCCTGTAATTCTTCTGACCTCCTCAACAACAGCCGGCACACGTGTAGAGCCTCCTACCAACAGCACCATTCCAAGCTCTGCTGCGGAAATCCCCGCATCTGAAAGTGCCTGATTGACAGGAATAGCAGTTCTCTCCACCAGATCCTTTGTTATCTCATTAAACTCAGCCCTTGTGAGGTTCATCTCCATGTGGACCGGCTGTCCCTTTACAGTGGTGATAAATGGCAGGTTGATAGTGGTTGAGGATGAGGATGAAAGCACCTTTTTTGCCTTCTCAGCCTCCTCCCTGACACGCTGCATAGCCGTATTATCCTTTCTCAGATCCACATTCTGCTGTCTGTAAAACTCTGTGACAAGATAATTTGTGATTCTCTCATCAAAATCATCTCCACCCAGATGATTATCACCGGCTGTGGCAAGCACCTCTATCAGATTGTCCCCTATTTCGATAACAGACACATCGAAGGTTCCTCCTCCGAGGTCGTAGACAAGAATTTTCTGCTGCTGTCCGTGGTCCAGTCCGTATGCGAGTGCCGCAGATGTTGGCTCATTTATGATTCGAAGCACATTAAGCCCCGCAATCCTTCCTGCATCCTTAGTTGCCTGCCTCTGCGCATCCGAAAAATATGCAGGAACTGTGATTACGGCGTCTGTCACTGCCTCACCAATATAGTCCTCTGCATCCTTTTTCAGCTTTCTGAGAATCATAGAAGAAATCTCAGGAGCTGAATACAGCTTTCCGTCCACTTTTGCCCTGAAATCGCTTCCCATCTGTCTCTTTATTGAGAAAAATGTCCTGTCCACATTGACTGCAGCCTGCCTCTTTGCAGCCTCGCCAACCAGTCGCTCTCCATTTTTTGTAAAAGCCACTACAGACGGAGTTGTTCTCTGACCCTCGCTGTTAGTTATGACTACCGGCTGATTGTTCTCCAATACTGCCACACAGCTGTTTGTTGTTCCTAAATCTATACCTATAACCTTGCCCATTTTATGCCTCACTGTTTTTTTATTTAAGTCTCATAAATAATTGATTTTTTTGACTTACTATTTCATCCTAATACTACTTTAAGCTTGGAAAATTCACTCGTCAAGGCATGAGGCTGTTATTTCAGAGAATGTTTATACTTTTAATTTTTATATCACAACATAACAACAAAGGCACCACCGAAGCAGTGCCTTTGTTGATTAGTTTATAGGTTGGATTAAAAAATGATAATTGAGGATTGCTTATTCACTTACTTTCTTTTTGAGTAATCCGAGTAATCCACATGCAATGAAAGATCCGATTACTAATGCAACAAGATACATTAACGGATTTCCGATTGTAGGAACTACAAAGATTCCTCCGTGAGGTGCCATGAGTGTACATCCAAATGCCATTGAAAGTCCACCTGCCACTGCTGAACCGACTACACATGCCGGAAGGACATGAAGCGGATCAGATGCTGCGAATGGGATTGCACCCTCTGTGATAAATGATAATCCCATGATAAAGTTTGTAGGTCCTGCCTTTCTCTCCTCTGCTGTGAACTTGTTCTTGAAGAAGATTGTTGCAAGAGCGATTGCGATTGGTGGAACCATACCGCCAATCATAACTGCGGCCATGATATTGTAGTTTCCGGCAGCGATTGAAGCTGTACCAAATACATAAGCGGCTTTGTTTACAGGGCCACCCATATCTACTGACATCATTCCTCCGAGAAGTACTCCGAGCACTACTGCGCTTGCACCGTTAAGTCCATTAAGACCATTGTTGATAGCTGTATTTAAAGCTCCGATTGGAGGCTCAACTACAAACTGCATTATAACGCCTACCAGGAATATACCAAGCAGCGGATAAAGCAGAACCGGCTTCATACCATCAAGACTCTCCGGAAGTCTAGAAAATACCTTCTTTAAGAGAAGCACAATATATCCTGCAACGAAACCTGCTACAAGTGCTCCAAGGAAGCCTGATGTACCGTTTGCTGCGATTGAACCGCCTACAAAACCAACTGCAAGACCCGGACGGTCAGCAATACTCATAGCGATAAAGCCTGCAAGAATTGGAAGCATAAATCCAAATGCTGTTCCACCGATTCCCTTAAACATTGCTGCGGCCTGTGTAATAGTACCGAAATTTGCTCTCTGGTCAGCCGGCAGTGAATTAAGGTCAACACTGAATCCATCGATAAGGAATGCGATTGCGATAAGAATACCACCACCAACTACGAATGGAAGCATATGTGAAACACCATTCATCAGATGCTTGTAAATCTGATGTCCAATGCTCTCTTTTCCACCAACTGATGAATGTGAAGCCTCTTTTTTACCTGATGCCTTAAATACAGGAGCATCACCAGCAGCAATTCTCTTTATGAGCTCTTCTGCCTTATTGATTCCGTCAGAAACCTGACACTCAATAACCTTCTTTCCGTCAAAGCGGTCTGTAGGTACATTTGTATCACAGGCAACTATAACACCTGCAGCCTTTGCGATTTCATCATCTGTGAGCACATTTTTGGCTCCGCCTGAGCCTCTTGTCTCAACCTTTACCTGATATCCAAGCTCCTTGGCTTTTTTCTCGATAGCCTCAGCAGCCATATAAGTATGGGCAATTCCTGTAGGACAGGCTGTAACTGCAACGATAAATACATCGTCCTTCTTCACCTCAACAGGCTCTTTCGCCTTTGCCTCTTTGGCAGCCTCTTTCTCATCCTTTGCTTTTTCAGCGCTATCGATGATATTTAAAAACTCATCAACTGAACCGGCATTGATAAGAGAATTTGTAAACTGCTCGTCCATCAGCATAACAGAGAGCTTGCTAAGCACCTGAAGATGCACATTATCCTCTGTGTTTGGTGCAGCTATAAGGAAAATAATCTTTGCAGGTGTACCATCGAGTGATTCAAAGTCAACCCCATCCTTTACAACCATTGCCGCAAGACCTGCTTTAGTAACAGCATCAGACTTACAATGAGGAATTGCTATACCCATTCCAATTCCTGTTGTGCCTTCCTCCTCTCTTGCAAAAACACCCTTGCGATACTTCTCCACATCGGCTATTTTGCCACTTTTTGCCATCAAATCAATACACTGATTCAATGCTTCGGTTTTTCCGGCAGGCGTACCATTTAAATTGATACTCTCAGCTGCCAACAAATCCCTGATTGTCATACATCATTCCTCCTAATAGAATATATTAATTATTTATATCAACCTTTTTGATACCGTTTGTTTAATTGGAAGCACTGTCCCATTTATCAATAAGTGCTTCAACCTCAGGCTTTGTAGCAAGCTCCTCAGAAAATGCACTTGCACTTCCCGTACATACGCCATAAATAAATGCCTGCTTATAATCATTTGATTTGAGGTATCCGTAAACAAATCCGGCTACCATCGAATCTCCTGCTCCTACAGAATTTTTGAGCTTTCCTTTAGGTGCATTTGCCTTAAACTCCTGTCCATCCTCAGTCACAAGCACTGCTCCGTCGCCTGCCATTGAAACAAGCACGTTTCTTGCGCCCTGCTCCTGAAGCTTCTTTGCATACTTTATCACATCGTCCTTGTCTGTAATCTCAACCCCGAATATCTCACCGAGCTCATGATTGTTTGGCTTGATGAGGAACGGCTTATATGGAAGCACGTTTGTGAGCAGATTTCTTGTCGCATCAACCACGATATTTATTCCGCGACCCTCAAGATGCTTCATGATATCCATATACATTGATGAAGGCATCACATCAGGAATACTTCCTGCGAGAACAAGCACATCAGACTCCTTTAAGCAGTCAAGCTTCTCATAGAGTTTTTTAATATTGTCCTCAGTGATTGCAGGACCCTGACCATTAATCTCGGATTCCTCATTTGAGCGAAGCTTCACGTTGATACGTGAAATACCATCCTCCACCTCTATAAAATCAGTATCAACACCTTTTTTTGCTAGAAGTCTTTTAATTTCATTTCCTGTAAAACCCGCTGTAAAACCAAGTGAAGTATTGCTCATTCCAAGATTCTTAAGAACCATGGAAACATTGATGCCTTTACCACCTGCAAAAATCTTCTCTCCAGTCGTTCTATTGACTACTCCTGTCTTAAAATCTGTTACATCAACAATATAATCTAATGATGGATTAAAAGTAACTGTGTAAATCATGTTAGACCTCCTTAATATTTTTGTATTTCTTATAGTTGTCATTACTTAGTGCATTTGTAATAATTACAGCATCTTCAAAATCAGCAAACTTGATGCTTGATACCTGTGAAAACTTACTGTCATCCGCAAGAATGTATTTCTCCTTGCTATTCTCCATGGATTTCTTTTTAACCATGGCCTCCTTTATCTCCGGAGTCGTAAATCCATTCTTCACAGTAATTCCGTTGGTTCCCCAGAAGCCCTTCGTAAAATTATATTTATCGAGCGTCACAACGGCCTCATCTCCGACAATAGCCTCGGTAGTAGACTTGAACTCGCCACCCAGAATATATACTGTATATCCCCTATCGGAAATTCTCTTGGCATTAGTCAGAGAGTTTGTAACAAAAACCACATTCTTTGCAGTAATATAATCAATCATGACTGCTGTTGTAGTACCGGCATCTATATAAACAAAATCATTATCCACAATAAGTGATGCCGCATATCTGGCAATCTGTTCCTTTTCGTTGCGATTCTGCTTAAGCCTGTTGATAACCTTCTCATCCTGAGTATGGATATTCGTATTATTTACAATCGCACCACCATGTACCTTGGTGAGATAACCCTTCTTGTCCATTGCAACCAGATCACGTCTGATTGTTGACTCGGATGTATCAAGCTCATCCATAAGCTGCTGAACAGTCACACTTCCCATCGAATCTAATATATCGAGTATTTTTTTGCATCTATCTTCTGCCAGCATCTAATCACCCCAGTTTATCAAATTATTCAAAGACTTATTTTATAAGCCATTTATTCAATGCTTATTTTCAAATTACTGTATTAAACATTTCAACATTCATTTAACTTGTAGTATAATTATATTTTCATAATCCGTCATTGTCAATCATAATCCGTCATTTATATTAACAAATAATCACACTAAAAATTGTTGAAAATATATAAAGCAAGTTTTAAAATTGTGCACTATATGCAAATACAACATTGATTTTAGTGCAGAATATAACATATATATCATTAATACTTGCCTAATTACTAATTTTAGTATCTTTTCTATTACTAATTTATAATCTAAAATATAGTTCAAATTAACTAATTTTAATTTAGTCACTATCAAATTTGACTGTTTTTGACTGTTTTGAATCTAAATGCATTGTAATTCATAATTCATCATGCTAGAATATGTTCATTATGGTACATATTTTATGATTAAAGGGTCAAAAGGTATCATCAATGAGTTTATATTTTGTTATTTCACACCATTTTAAATAATTTATGTACCATCACAGCTACAATACTTTAAGTTAAAAAGGAGGATTTCACATGAAACAGCTTAATTGGGCAACACTCGGCTGCGGTGTAATAGCTAATGAGCTCGCGCATGCTCTCTCCAAGGAAGGACGCACTCTTTATTCAGTTGCCAACAGAACTCATGAAAAGGCCGTAGCTTTTGCACAAAAATATGGCATTTCAAATGTATATGACAACATTGATGACGTCTTTTATGATCCTGATGTGGATATCATTTACATCTCCACTCCACACAATACTCACATCAATTATCTAAGAAAAGCCCTTTCTAATGGAAAGCATGTACTCTGTGAGAAATCTATTACTTTAAATATCGCAGAGCTCGATGAAGCCGTCTCACTGGCCAAAGAAAATAACGTTATTCTTGCTGAAGCCATGACTATATATCATATGCCTGTTTATAAAAAGCTAAACGAAATAATTGCAAGTGGACAACTCGGCAGGCTAAATTTAATTCAGGTCAATTTTGGAAGCTACAAGGATTACAATATGACAAACCGATTTTTCAGTCGTAAGCTTGCTGGAGGAGCATTGCTTGATATTGGAGTTTACTCACTTTCTCTTATCCGCTGGTTCTTCAAGGAAACACCAACACAAGTATCGTCACAGGTTAAATATGCACCAACCGGTGTTGATGAACAGGCAGGTATTCTGCTTATGAATGATGCAGTGGAAATGGCAACTGTCACATTATCTCTACATTCCAAGCAGCCAAAACGTGCTACGCTCTCTTTTGACAAGGCATATGTGGAAATCTTTGAGTATCCAAGAGGAATGCAGGCAACTATTACATATACAGAGGATGGTCATAAAGAAGTAATTGATGCCGGTGATACATCAGATGCACTGTATTACGAAGTACGTGATATGGAAAAAGCTGTAAGCTCAGCATCATCAGATGAAATAGAAACCCTCATGCACTGTCAATATACATATGATGTAATGAAAATTATGTCAGATATAAGAGCTGAATGGGGTATGAAATATCCTGAAGAGGAATAATAATACTACTACAACTATTCAAAAAAGGATAAGAGTTGTTAAAAAAGAGAAATATAATTCTGTTTATCAGGCTTATATTTCTCTTTATTAATTTAGTGTAACATCCTGAAAAATAATTTAGAAAATTAAAAAATAATGAAATGTGTACAACATATATTACGAATATTACATAAATTCACAATATATTTTATTTGCAAATTATATAAAAGAAAGACCACATCATAAACTGATGTAGTCCTTTTGAGAGAGGTGACAGCCGGATTTGAACCGGCGATGACGGTGTTGCAGACCGGGGCCTTACCACTTGGCTATGTCACCATATATTATACTAAAAAACTCCCCGAGTAGGGCTCGAACCTACAACAACTCGGTTAACAGCCGAGTGCTCTACCATTGAGCTATCGAGGATTATTAAGGTTTGTACCTTCAAAACTTCATACAAATCCGATTTGTTTTTCTCCGTTATTAACCAGATTAAGCCCTCGACCTATTAGTAACAGTCAGCTCCACATGTT
>ENA-OPSV01001664-OPSV01001664.1-human-gut-metagenome-genome-assembly--contig:-NODE-1664-length-14564-cov-2.729754_pt1 | contig 14564 bp, 10 predicted proteins | sample MGYA00241460_ERZ501912 | MGnify/ENA primary metagenome ERZ501912 (study PRJEB25962, sample SAMEA2042402) | human gut metagenome | biome: human gut; feature: human-associated habitat; material: faeces...
AGTGCGCATCCCTGCGGAGCGCTTTTTTGTTTCATAGGACGCAATTTCCTATGAAATAAATAGGAGACGTCCCTCACGTCTCCTCATCAGCTTCCCGTTCTATGCTTTCCCGCCGCTTTTCCTTATTCAGCCCACCGCTCGTAGGAGACACGCTGCTCTTTAAAAAGCTTGCGCGCATCACGGCGTTCTCTCCGAACTTCGAGCGGATCTGGTCGATCGCCTGATTCGCTTTTTCCAGCTTTTCGTAATCTACCGAATCAAACAGGCTGTACTGACGATATTCGAACTCCGTCAGCCGCGTTGCCGTCACGTTTAAAAGACGCAGTGGCTTTTTCCCGTCCCACATCCGCATCAGAAGCGTCCATGCTGCCCGGTAAATTTCCTCCGTCACATCCGTCGAAGATTCCAGCTGCATCTGCCTGCTGCTGTTTTCAAATCCTGCCGTGCGCATTCCGACCGACACGCCGCCCGCCTTTTTGTGCTCTGCACGCAGCCGGATTCCGACTGTTTCGCATAAAGAGAGCAAAATCTGACGCGCATAGGCAGGGTCTGTCACATCCTCCGGCGTCGTGACGCTGTTTCCGCATCCTTTATTTTCCGCATCCATATCAAACATTCCGGCGCTTTCATGCCCTCTGGCATACTCCTGCAGCGCAAGCCCATGCTTTTTCATATGCGCAAAAAGCATCCCGGAATCCGCCTGCGCCAGATCCCCAATCGTATAAATTCCCAGACCTTTCAACCGTTTACAGGTCGATTTTCCGGCAAACAAAAGATGATCCACTGGAAGGTTCCACAATTTTCCAGGAACTTCCTCAGGAAACAGTGTGTGCACCAGATCCGGCTTTTTGAAATCCCCAGCCATTTTAGCGAGCAGACGGTTCGTCGAAATCCCGATATTGACCGTAAATCCGAGCGTTTCTTTGATTTCACAGCGCAGCTTATTGGCAAACGCCTCCGGTTCACCGTACATTCTGCCAAAATTCTCAAATTCTGCCCACGCTTCATCGATGCTGTACGGAATCACCGCATCCGTATAGCGCCGCAATAACGCGCGCAGACGGTTCGACTGTTCCACATAAACTGCGAAGTCCGGCTTTACGACAATTAGCCCCGGACATTTCCGACGTGCGGCTGCCAGAGGCTCTCCTGTTGTAATTCCATATTTTTTGGCAGGTGTACTTTTTGCAAGCACAACGCCATGCCTGGATTCTTCATCGCCACCAACTGCCGATGGCACTGTCCTTAAATCGAGACTGCCCGGCTGACCGCGCAGCCTCTCCAGCGCACTCCAACTCAAAAAGGCGCTGTTGACGTCGATGTGGAAGATCAGCTTTTCCGATCTCATTTTTCTTTTTCTCCCCGCAAGGTATTTCCGTAAATCTCCAACAGGATTTTAATAATTCTGCGGATTCGTTTCCGGGTTTCCGGATCGAGACTTTTCAGACTTTTTAAACAGCTTTTGAGATTTTCCTTCCAGTGTTCTGAAAATTCTGTCAGCGTCGTCACGCCGGTCTGGTCTATTACCTGAAACAGCGTTTCGACAAACAGCTGACGTTCTTCCTCCGGAAGCGTAAAAATCCACTGGTTCAGTGCTTCGTTCATCCGCTTCTGTTTTGCCTCGATATCCACTGCCTTGACAAATTTTCCGTCCTCAATCTGCCAGGTAAACGCATCATGCTGCAAAATGCCGATCCCGGAGCTTTTTACAACCTCATACTGTTCATAATTTTGTAAAAGCATCCCCACCAAAGAGGAATACGGCAAAATCCGGTGCACACGGCTTCTGATCTGCTCATAGGAATCCCCTTCAAACACTTCCGGCAAAAATCCCGGACCGTCCAAGCTATAAATGTCCGTAATCCTGCGCTGCACGCCGGTTTCCGCCCAGGTCGCCGCATAGGCAGCCAGGTTTCCGCCTTTGGAATGTCCGCATACCATAAACGCTCCCGGAAGCTTGCAGCCGACCTGATTTAAGTACACACTGCTCATTTCCTGGGATGCCAGCGGTTTTCGAAATGCCAGTCGAAAATCCTCTTTCCAGCCGACAACCGAATCATCCGTTCCACGAAACGCCACCACCGGCTCACAACCTTCCGGGAAAAAAGTGACCGCTCCGAACTGCGCCTCCTGCTCTTCCTCCATCCGCTCCCGATAATAATTGCAACGCATCGTGCGAAACCGTCTTCCAGCAAGCAGTGCATTCCAGAGCTTTCGGTTGTTTTCCCCGTACCACTTATCTGCAAACACTGCAGAAAGATCAGCCGTCCGGTCGATTTCTTCCAGCGTCACACTCTTTTTGTGCTGCGCAATCGTCGGCACAGCACTCCCGAAATCAAAATAGGACAACTGTGCCAAAATCAGGACATCAACATCGCAAAACGCCCGTTCCGCAAAGGCCTGATCGCCATACTGAATCAAATAATCTATGACATTTCCCATACGCTTCCTCTCAGATTTTTCTATTCATGACAATAGAATGCTCGCAAAGCGTGCATTCTATTGATTATGTTACACACCAGCGCTGCACTTCTGTGCACATGCGGCGGTGCACTTTTTTGCATGCCGTATCCACTTACAGCACCGGCGATCAAGCTGTTTTATGCTGCGCCGCGGCTGCTGCCGCTCTTGCACGCTTCTTCAAATTCCCTTAATTTCTGCTTTGCAGCGGCGGACAGATTCTTCGGCACATCGATCTGAACCGTCACATACTGATCTCCGTGTACGGATGCGTCTTTCATCGAAACGATGCCCTTGCCTTTTAAACGAATCCTGCTGCCGGACTGCGTACCGGGTTTAATCCTGCACACAACCTTGCCGGTCAGCGTCGCAACCTCTGCTTCGCCGCCGAGCACCGCCGTCGTAAACGGGATTTTGACCGTTGTATACAGGTCAGCGCCTTTCCGTTCAAATCCAGGTTTTTCCTGTACAGTTACCTTCAAAAGCAGGTCGCCGTCACCTGCCGAGTTGCTTCCGGGCATACCTTTTCCGCGCAAACGGATCGTCTTGCCGGATTCAATACCCGCCGGGATTTTAACCTGAACGGTAGATATCTTGCCATCCTGTCCCTGCAAACTGATCTTCTTTTCGCAGCCAAATGCCGCTTCGTCAAAGCTGACGCTGATCTCAGCGCGCAGATCCTCGCCTCTTTGAGAGGAGTTAAAGCCGCCGTAGCTGCCGCCGCCAAAATCGAAGCCGTCAAAACCGCCAGTGTAGCCATTGCCGGTCGAGCTGCCAAACCCGCCGGTATAGCCGCTGCCTGCTGTGCCGTCGAAGCCCTGGCTGTAACCATCAGCTCCGCCGAATCCACTTCCAAAATGCGTCCGATAGCTCTTGCCGGACTGCTTCTGTCCGGATTTACCGTGAAACATGCCGCCGAACAAATCTCCAAACAGGTCATCCATATTTCCGCCCTCAAAGTGGAACGAATGGAATCCACCATTTTGTCCATAGCTGCCCTGTGAGCCCGCGCCGGCGCTGCCTGCCCCACTTCCGTCAAACGCCGCGTGACCATACTTATCATACAGCGCTTTCTGTTTCGGATCGCTCAATACACCATACGCCTCTGTAATCTCCTGAAAGCGCTGCTGCGCCGTCGGATCATCCTTATTCACATCTGGATGATATTTTTTTGCAAGTTTTCTATATGCTTTTTTAATCGCATCGGCATCGGCGCTTTTGGAAACGCCGAGCACTTCGTAATAATCTCTCTTTGCTGCCATTGTTGCCTCCATTCTGCAAGAGCGCAAACATCCCCGGATCACTTCCGGGGATGTCTCTTACCGGTTGTCGATCCGGTCATCATCTTTGTTCTACATGTACTATAACACTGTTTCAAAATAGTGTCAATGGAAGCCAGACAGTTCACAAAAATTTCACGCTTCTTTCAACGCGTTTAGCAGCTCTTCATAGGTTTCCAGTGCCGGAATCTGCGGATAATCTGCTTTGATCTGCTCTGTCGTGCGGAATAAAAATCCGCTCTTTCCCGCTAAAATCATGCCAAGATCGTTATAGCTGTCTCCACTTGCGACCGTTTCAAAGCCAATCGACTGCAATGCCCGCACGGTTGTCAGTTTAGAATTTTCCACCCGCATCTTATAATCCGTGATCTCGCCGTCCTCTGCTACCACGAGGGAATTGCAAAAAATTGTCGGCCAGCCGAGCTTTTTCATCAGAGGCTGTGCGAATTCCGTAAAGGTATCGCTGATAATAATCACCTGCGCAAAGCTGCGCAGTTCATCCAGAAACTCCTTTGCCCCCGGAAGAGGGTCGATAGAGGCAATCGTCTCCTGTATTTCTTTCAGTCCGAGCCCATGCTCTTTTAAAACAGAAAGGCGCCAACGCATCAGCTTATCATAATCTGGTTCGTCCCTCGTCGTTTTTTTCAGCTCCGGAATTCTGCTCGCCTCCGCAAAAGCGACCCAGATTTCCGGTACCAGAACTCCTTCCAGATCCAAGCAAATCAGTTTCATCTTTTTCCTCCATTCTGCCCATTTGCAGCATTTTTATTCTCTCTGCGATTATAACACACGGCTTTTTAATTTTACGCGGTAAATTCTCCGTAGAGAATCGTCGATCCGCTCCTCACTCACCGTTCCATCTACAACGGCATCCAAAACGCCCTGATATGCCTCTTCAAAATTCTCCGGCATCAAAACCATGTCCGCACCGGCTTTCAGCGCCATAATCGCAGCAACGTCCGATTTATAATATTCGGTAATCGCCCCCATATTCATTGCATCGGTAATAATAATCCCATGATACCCCAATTCGTTGCGCAACACTCCCGTAATGATTTTTTCGGAAATACTCGCAGGAAGCGAATCTCCATCCGTCAGGTTCGGTGCTGTGATATGCCCTACCATAATCATATCTACACCTGCTTCTATGCCAGACTGAAACGGTAAAAATTCCTCTGCTTCCATCTCCTCCTTTGTCCGATCCGTCTGCGCCGCGCCGGTATGAGAATCCCCTGCTGTGTCCCCGTGTCCCGGGAAATGCTTCAGGCAGGCGCTCACGCCGGTCTCCTGCAGCCCTGTCACCGCACTGGAAACCATCTGTGCCGCCACACCTGCATCCGATGAAAAGGCACGGTTTCCGATCACCGTATTGTCTACATTCGTCAACACATCTGCAACCGGTGCAAAATCCACATTAAAACCATAAGAAGAAAGATAACCTCCGATATTTTGATATGCATCGTATGCCGCCTGCGTATCTCCTGCCGCACCGATTTCCCCCATCGGTAGGGTCTTATCCAGCTTTAAGGCGTCCGCAACGCGCGCAACCTTTCCGCCCTCTTCATCTACGCCGAAAAACAGCGGAAACAGGCTGTAGGATGCTGTATTGGAAAGCATTTCTTTTAACTGGTTTTCCGACTGGATATTCTGTGCAAAATAAATCAGGCCGCCTACCGGATATTTTTCCAGGCTTTCTCTGGTCGCATCGCCCGCTGCCACAACCTGTGAAATTCCCGTCAGCTGCTCCGGCGTCACAAAGAAAAGTCCCGCTACCTTCTGCTCCAGCGTCATCCCTGCGAGTGTATCCTCTACCATATCGTTTAAAGCGTCCTCTTTTGTGTAAGTGCTCTCCGTTTCTTCCGTAGATTCCGTCTCAAACAAGGCCGCGACTGCCGCCTGCGCCTGCACGGATTCTTCTACCCTGGACGCTTCCAAAAGCTCCTGTCTGGATTCCTCCCGCGCCGCCTGATGCTGTTTTACCGCACTGCCAGCTGCGTGAATACCAAAAAAGCAGCCCATCCCAACTGCAATCAAAACCACCGCCATGACACAATAAGAAATCATCTGATTTCTGCGTCTGCGCCTTCTTCTGTTTTCTCTGTTCGTCTTTTTTTCTGACATCTCTGATACTGTTCCTTCCAAGCTCGTTTGTCTGCAGGATTCCCTTTTAGACTAACACAAACGGAAGCGGGTATCAATCATCTTTTTGATCAATACCCGCTTCTAAAATTCGCTATCCAATGGTCTAAACCTCCGTTTCTCTGTATCGTTCCAACTCTTCGGATTTTGTACCTGCGTACAGTTTCTTCTGTTGACATCCCTCAACGACTTTTCCGTTCCATCGTGTTTCCCTGTCGTCAAACAACATCTTTTCCGCATTCAAAATCGGATTGTGTACTTGATGCAAACCATTTGCTTCGCGTTTCTTTAAAGTAATGGAATCTATGATTCCCTTTAAAGACTCCTTATGCAGTTTTTCCTGTGCTCTTTCATCCATTCTGATGTTTTCGATATCCGATCCGACAGGCTTTCTATTTCCGAATTAGAATGGAAAGCATTTGACTACTGAAAAGCTTCTGCCAGTTTCTTACATCTTCTGTCTGAAAAGAGTGAATGTTATACGGTTTCCGGTGGATTGTCCTCCTTTCTTTTTATTTTTGTTCTTTGTTTTCCTTGTTTGTAATTTCATTATATCCATCGAAAACCGTTCTGTCAATTATTTATCTGACGTTTTTTTAATTTTGTTAATTTTTTCTTTTTATTTCCAGGTAAATTCTGTTTTTATCTGTCTTTTTAAGCCGTTTTATCTGAATTGTCTGATTATTCGTTTCGGATTGCAGCCAGCGGGCTCAGCTTCATCGCTCGCTTTGACGGAAAATATCCTGCCGCCATGCCGATTACTACTGCAAAGATCACGGACGCCCCGGCAAGCCAAAGCGGAATATAGGACAGACTCGACATATTTCCACTCGCCGCCACGACCTTGTTGATGATCATGGAAATCAGATAGCTGATCCCCAGGCCAACGATGCCACCCACCAGACCGATATCTGCAGCCTCCATCAGAAACATTGCCTGAATATTTCGCATATCGCAGCCCAGCACCTTCATCACACCAATTTCCTTTGTCCGTTCATAGATGGACATCATCATCGTATTGGTAATGCCGATCGCTGCAACCAGAAGAGAAATCGCACCGATTCCACCCAGCATTGCCTGAATATTGGCATACTGCTTCTGTGTGGATTCAATCCATTCAATATTACTGCTCGCTTCATAGCCAAGTGCCTGAATCTGCTCCTGCACAGCAATCATATTGTCGATATCGTCCACATTGACCTTTAATACAGAGTAAAACAAATCCTTATACGGTTTTCCGTTGGATGTCGTAGGCTGTCCCGGAATCGCCTTGTTTCGAAAAACCCGTTTCAGCGTCGCCGTGAGCGCATCCAGATTGCAATACACATTGTAGCCGTTTGCACTGTATCTGCCGTCTTCGCTTTGTTTTTCCACCCCCGCCGTCGGGATCAGGTATTTCTTTGGAGGAGTCGTCGTCGAATCTCCGTCCCTGCCTGAGCTTCCGCTATTCTGGCTCGCATAATAGGCATCCTGATCAAAGATGAAAAAGACGCTGTCTTTCATAAAATCGACTGCAAATACTCCCTTATCATAATAGGGATATTCATAGGTTCTCGGATTATAAAAATCTGCTGCAACCCGATTTCCGAAAAAAAACTGCAGCTCCTTGTCATCCAACGGCAGCTTACCGTCTCCGATTTCTATATTTAACGCCTGCAGGCCTTCCGGCGTCATTCCCTGAATGGTCATATAGTCATCCACATACTGCCCATACTTTGCCACAATATTAAGCTGCAGCACCGGGTATACATTTTCGACATGGTCCAGACTTTCAAGCAGACTTACCGCTGCATCGTCCAGACGCATCACCTTATCCTTTGAGGACGAACTTCCGGAATCCGAAGAAAATGTCACAGACCCGCCTCCGCCGATGGAGTACGTGGTATAGGAGCTGCTATCTCCCCTGCCCTCCCGCACTTCGATCGTCGTAAGACCGCCGTACTGTTCAATATCTTCCATTGTCGCCTTGTTTAAGCCAAGTCCCAGCGAAACCATAACGACAATAGACGCCGTACCGATCACAACGCCAAGAATTGTCAGAAGCGTCCTCACTTTTCTTTTCCACAGATTTGCAGAGCTCATCCGCAGCAAATCAAGTATTCTCATATTCGTCTCCGTTTTGACAGCTAAGAAAACGCGAGCCAAACGTTTCGTCTGGCTCTTTGTTTTTCTTTATTCATGACAATAGAACGCTCGCAGAGCGTGCATTCTATTGTTGATCATCCTTCTGATTTAAGTCGAGCAAGTCCTCCTGCAGAAGCTTTGCCGCCTTTTTCTTTTTTCGAAGCTTCACAACAACGACTACAACAACAATTCCTGCAGCAACTGCTGCGATAATCCCGATAATCATGCCGATGTTTGAGGTCTTCTGCGGCTCTTCCTCCGGAATCATCATATCGGAGCCGTCATCAACCATCGGTTCCGAAACATACAGCTGCATATCAATCTCCTGACGTGTCTGGTTGCCCGCATCGTCTTCATAGGTCAGCACCGCTTTTACCGTTCCGTCGTCTGTCGTCGCAGCAATGCCGTTTACCATCGCATCGACATTTCCGGTGGCACCGGGCGCCAGGTTTCCGATAAACGTATCGCCGCCCTCAACGCTGTCCGCTTCAAACTTTACCTGAACGTTATACAGCGTCGTCTTACCGGTATTATAAATCTGGAACATGACATTGGACTGTTCCCCAACCATAATCGAGGCCGGATTGATTTCGGGAGTGCTCGTGTCGTACTTTGCTTCCTGCTTGACCGGTACGGAAACCTTCGCTTCGTCCGTCAGATCCGCCTTTAAATCCGTATCATATTTCATCTTGACCGTTACAACATAAGGCTTCTGGGAAAGATCCGCCTTCGCCTGCATCTCAATTTTCAGATCCTGACTGCTGCCCGCCGGCATCCGATCCACATAGATCGAGCTGGATCCGGACGTCGGAAGGAACGACGCGTAGCTGTTTGTCACCTGTCCGCTGCTCGTTTCAGTTCCACCCTCCACGGCTTCCAGATCGAACAGCACGTTGCTGACTGCAGTATCCTGGGAAGTATTTTTGACATGAATCGTCAGGGTAAAAATACTGCCCGCATACACTTGTGCCGGATCAGTTTCAAAGCCCGTCACAATAATTCTGGGCTGGGAAATCGTCGCAAGATCAGAAGATCCGATCCGTCCGCTGCCGGGTTTGCCCTGACAGTATACATATACCGTAATCTCTGCCGGTTTCTCGCAGCGGATTTTGTTTTTGCTGTACCAGACCTTAAAGGTCAGCGGATAATAACCGGTCAGGACGTCCTCTCTGGCGGTAAATGTCCAGGTCAGCTCTCTTCTGTTGAACACCGCTTCGTCATACAGCTTTGTGGCACAGCCCGGAATCTCGTTAAAGTTCTTCGTATATCCTGTGCTGTCGGGCTTAAATGGCCATTTCTGGATGTCGTTGGAAACCTCCGGCTCTACCAGAAGGTCTGTCAGCCATTCTTCACCGAGGTTGATGAGCGGCAGCACGATTTCCACACTCTGTCCATAGGAAACGCTCGGCGTCGTCCAGTTGTCCGCAACCGTCAGAAATTCCGTCGTCGTTGTCACACTTCCGCTTTTACCGATCGCTGTGTCCATCTCCGCTTTCACTTTTTCCACATAGCTCCACATCGCATCAGGCGTCATGTATTCCGAATTTGCGATGTAATATTGCCCACTGTACATGATATCGTCCAGATCATCGATGATGTACTGCTCCGGATTTTCCCGTTTAATCAGACTTTCCTTGTAGTTTTTCAACTCCACGGACGCTCTCCATCTATCATCATCCGTGATGTACTGTACCGAGTTTCCGCTTACCTCATCCGCATAAACCGGCATCGGAGTTTTGACAGCTGCTACCGCCGTCATGAAAATCAGTCCTGCTGTCAGTAATTTTTTGCACCAGCTTTTCATATGCTCGCCTCTTCCTCCCGTTTCTTTTCTTCCTTTTCCCGTTCTTCTTTGCTCTTTCCTGTCATATCGTCAATCCGGACAATTTTGCCGTCAATAATATGGAAAATACGGTCTGCAAAACTCGCCAGATGGTTGTCATGCGTAACCATCACGAGCGTCTGCTGTTTTTCGTGTACCACCTGCTGCATCAGCTCCATCACTTCTCTGGACGTATTGGAGTCAAGGTTTCCGGTCGGTTCGTCCGCTAGGATCAGATCTGGATTATTGATCAGCGCACGGCAAATCGCAACTCTCTGTTTTTCTCCGCCGGATACTTCATATGGCTGCTTCTCGAGAAGGTGTGATAAACCAAATTTTTCGGCATATGTTTCTACATTCTTATAACACTTATCAACCGGTGCCTTGTCCAACACCATTGGTAGCATGATGTTCTCCTTTACAGACAGACTATTTAACAGATAAAAATCCTGAAACACGAATCCAATCTCTCTTCTGCGTATATCTGCCAGTTCATCACTCCATAATTCAGATGCATCTTTTCCAGTGAAAAATATCTTTCCGGAAGTTGGCTTATCGATCAGACCAAGCACTTTTAAAAGCGTTGTCTTACCGCATCCTGATTTTCCCATGATCCCGACAAATTCCTGTTCTTCAATGGTAAAATCCAGCCCTTTTAAAACTTTAATTTCTTCTTCACCCTGTCTGTCAGAATAGACCATTTTATAATTCCGAACAAGGTTCTCCACTTTCATAACTTCCCGTTTATTCATCTTTTCCTTCCACCTTTCGAATGATAAATCTTCCTAATATCCATGCAAATCCCCACTGTACTGCCAGATACATAAGCCATATCCAGACAGCATGTTTCAGCCATGCAATTCTGACGGCATGCGTATACATCCGAGCATGAAACGTTGCTGCTGTAAAGATACTGGTCACGACTATCGTTATCAGCTCCGGCAGCCAGTAAAAGTAATACAGCTCTCTTTTCAGGAGTGATACTCGTTCTTTCTTTCGCATTCCCATACATTTCAAAAAGTCAGCTCTTGCTTTCTTATCACTCATTTCTGATAACGATTTAATATACATCAGGAAAAGGCCGGAGATGGTCATTGTAAGCAATACGAATGTATTTATGATCAGTTTCATCGTATATTCTGTCTTCAGATCATTGACTGCCGTCTTTTTTGAATACCAGCAATGTACTTCGAAATCGTACTGCGCTTCATATGTATGATTCTTTTCCAGCTTTTTCATTTTCTTTTCAATTGCTTTCTGGTATTTTGGGTCTGCCTGGATCAGTACAAGCTTCGTCGGACCCTGCTTAATTGTGACACCATCTATTCGCAAGGCCTTTTCTTCTATCTTGTCTCCGGTTAATATGTTCGTGTATTTCCACATTCCCTGTGCTTTCTTGAAATATGCATCCGAGAATACAACGATATTTTCCAGTTTTCCCTGACGGAAACATCCAATCAGACTTCCAATTTCTTCCCCTTCTATTGTTCTTTTCGGATATGCTTTGCTCGGCGAATATAAGGTATAATATTCACACGGAAGACCGATATGCAAAAATGGTTTCTTCTTTCCAAATGTCCAATCCACCGGCTGTGCCTTCACGGAGCGATCCTGTTGGTGCACCAGATATACCTTCTTTCCATTTCGATCAAGATGCATTGCTTCTTCCTTATACGATGGATCTACATATTTTTTCAATTGTTTGTATGTCGATTCAGAAATCCCGATCTGTTGTCCCTGCGGTCTTTTTCCTTGTTGCACGCCTTCGTTTTGTTCTGTCTTATCTGCATTTGCCACACGCACCATCGGATATTCTATGATTTTTGCCTGATAACCGTTCTTTATCCTATCAAAAATCGCATCATCTCCATCATCTGCAATACAGACAAAATCATACGGATACAGACTTTCCGGCTTCTCTGCAATCGTTACCGAAACTACCTGAAACAGAAAGTAAAACACTGCGCATACGTTCAATATTGTAAGTGCCAGCACATACCTTGCAGTTGTCTTTGATTTATAATACAAATGATTCCGATTCAGCATCTGTGGCAGATATGCCGGTGTCTTTTTTGCATGTCTCAAATATCCAGCTCCTACAAAACGAATCAGTAAAAATATACCTGCAAAGAATGCAAAGAGCAGATACATACTTTCATGATTTCTCAACTGCCGGTATTCGAATATAGCGATCATACAGATTATGATTCCGGCTGTTATGAATAACTTTGTCCTCCTCTGCGGCATATGTTCTTTTGCAATGTTTCTGATCGATGCCCTTACCAGATTGAAATCCGCTACGATATCCCTGGTCGCCATCAATGCAATTATATACACTGCCAACACCACCAACGTACCTTTCACATAAGTAAGCCACGTCACCTTTGACAGAACAATTCCTTTTGCCAGCATTGAGAAAATCACTTTCCGTAACAGAAACATGATCATATTTCCCAATAGACCGCCGGCAATCAGCGAACACAAAAAAGCGACTACGATCTCTATCCCAATAATCGTATACAACGCTTTTTTTCGAATTCCCAGCGTCACGAATACACTGTAATTCTGCGTCCATTTTTTCATGTAAAATACGAGAACAAACACCATCAAAAAGATGGCACATACCGCCATCGGAAGCATTGCATTCAGCAATATCCTTCCAAGTCCTTCACCCAGCAGGAAATTCTCTGCCCGGTGAGCCTTCGCCATCATCTGATATATTCCAAGTCCTGCAAAGGAGAATGCAGAAACGATTACACCACAGAACAGCAGGAGGCCGTAATCTTTCCAGTCATATTTAAAATTGTGCCAGACCATCTGATAAAAAAGTTTGGTATAATTCCCCGGAAAATATAATCTCCTGCGCTCTTCTTCTTTTTCTTCCCGTTCCTTTTCCGCAAATATTTCTGCTGATTCCTTGGCATCTTTCCATACATCAAGCATTTTTCTGATCAGCACTTCTGCCATAACAAATATCATGATGATTGCAGGAATCAGAATCGTTTTTGTTGAATTATCCGCAAGCATTCCAAATCCGGATTCATTCACCACAATATATACACCTAGAACAACTAACGCAGCGATATTCAGATAATATTCCTTATGCAGCCACTGCGTCACTATATGTAATACAATCACGATCTGAAATACAATAAGCAGTATTAACTGTATCCGGATTATCGTAATATTCCCATCCCAGACAGACACTGCCATCTCCGAAAGTGCTTTTATTCCTTTTGCTTTGATTCGGAAATATGCTGCATATATACTGTAATTTTTCCCTTTCAAAACCACCCACGGAAGCTGAATAAAAATCAAAATCATACCGTACATAATTGTCGATACAATATATCTTCTTTTCTTTGTTTCTTTCATATTCACCTGCCTCCTATCCGTAAATAGTAATCACAACCTCAAACCGATCCTCCTGGCTTTTGCACTGAAACATTCCATTGTATTGTTCTACAATATCCCGGATATTTTTCATTCCATAACCATGTAACACTCCATCCTTTTTTGATACAAAATTTTCATCTGTCTGTATTCCCGTATTTTTAGCCGCATTTACAATCTCGATGTATAAGAGCTGATTCTTCTTTTTCATTTTTATATGTATCCAGCGTTCTCCTTCTTTGATCTGCTCACACGCTTCCAACGCATTATCCAAAAGATTTCCAAAAAGTGAAATGATCTCTCTGTCAGAAAACGGAAGCGTTGTGAATACTTCCGTACTGATCTGCATCTGCGTCTTTTGCTTCTCTGCCTCCTTCTCTTTCTGGTTAAGAATCATATCCAGCATATGGTTTCCTGTCCAGATCTGGTAATTGTAATCCAACATGTCCCGGCTGAGTTCGTTCAGATATTCTTCCAATCCCTTCCAGTCCTGTTCCTGCGTATATTTCTTTAATGCAAGCAAATGATTCTTCATATCATGAACAATCTTCCGGCTCTTTAACATTTCCCTATATTGTTCTTCCATCGCCTTTACTTTCATCTGGAGCATCTTCTTATCCTGCTCTTCCAGTTCAGCTCTGTGCTGTTCTGTCTCAACGTCCCATGCTTCTGCCTGAATATCAAGAAATATCCAGATTCCTATGACAGCCAGAAACAGCATCATATAACAAAACATCGGCATAGAATAAAATTCTGCAAATCCGGTAGATGCTATAGCCATAAAGATGTAAAATGCTGCAAGATAAGTAATCCAAACAAATATATGATAATTTGTTGATTGATTCCCGTTTTTTATGCACTGGTATAATTCATACAATTCTATACTCTGAAGCAAAATCAGGAATATTAACATCAGTAAAAATATAAACGCAACTACCTGTGAATGTTTCCATTTCCACATATGCTGTTTTAAAAATGTATGATTATACATCTTGATGTAATTGATGTAATCATTTTCCTGAAAAGTCTTAATTACATACATGTGAATCGTATTCCATTTTCTATTTATGCGCATCCACGGGAAGAAACAGTACACTTGCAATAAAATCCCCATAAAAGTATCTACTTTTCTCTTTTTTGTCCATCCATTCATTTTATCGGTCTCCATCTTATTTTCACATGAAATCTTTATAGTTATTGTACCATGCCTTTTCTTCTTCCGCCTTATAATGGCCATGAATAGCGGGTTTTCTGACCATGAAATTTTAAAAATATGGATCTACCGTGGTAATTACACACAGAAAAACCGCATGTTTTCTTTCATCCCCTGCTATAAGAAGAACGGT
>ENA-OPSV01001671-OPSV01001671.1-human-gut-metagenome-genome-assembly--contig:-NODE-1671-length-14528-cov-1.772957_pt1 | contig 14528 bp, 14 predicted proteins | sample MGYA00241460_ERZ501912 | MGnify/ENA primary metagenome ERZ501912 (study PRJEB25962, sample SAMEA2042402) | human gut metagenome | biome: human gut; feature: human-associated habitat; material: faeces...
ATTTTGAAAAGAATCCAGTCAAGCCCGGAGCCACGACAGAACAGGCACAGCAGATCGAGCAGAACAAGACGGATATTGCTTCGCTAAAGGAAGAAAAGTATACCTAAATGCTCGCAGCAAACTTCTTTTAGGACAGTATCTTGATTCCAGAGATGACGAATCAGAATACCTATTTGTAAGTGAACGTAAGCCACATGGAGTATTGAAAAAAGAAGCTGTTGAAAGGATAATCCGTATCATAGGTCAAAGGGCAGAACTTGACAGACCATTGACACCGCATCTATTCAGACATACTCTTGCAACACTTCTTCTTCAGAGAGGAACACCAATTACAGAAGTACAAAAGATTCTTGGACATGTTAACATTAACACGACAATGATCTATGCGAAGGTATCTGATGAAGATGTAAAAGTGTCTCATATGAAATATGCAATATAAGATTTTTGAAGGGAGAAATCACCATGAGAGGATTAAAACGCCAAAAACAGACAGTGTACTGGTCAAGAGTAACCGAAACACTTGAGGGAATAGATACCGTACCGACATACAGTCAACCGAAAAGCTTTGAGTTTTCTGTATCATCTACCGCAGGAACGCCAGAGGAAATATCGGCAGGAATCGTGCCGGATTACGACAGATACATTACTTCCTTTAACCGTTCTTTTCATCCGCAAGAGGGAGATGTATTTTGGATTGATACCGTGCCACAGGTTGACACATTGGGAAATCTGGTTCTGGAAGATGGTATTCCTACAACACCGCCAGATTACCGTTTGAAGAAAATTCTTGATACGCAAAGAGGAAATCTGGCTAGATATGGAATTAAAAAGATAGGTGCAGAAGAATGAGCGGACGAGTAATCAAATGCAATCTGAGTCAAAAATCTATTGGAAATGCAATCAAAGAGTTGAAAGCATATCAAAACAGCCTTCGCGATAAAAATGAAGTATTTCTTAAAAGACTTTGCGAATTGGGAATTCCTGTCATAGACGAAAATATTATGTTGGCACAGGGAGATTCTGATAAAAACCACAATACCTACATCAAAATCAACAGGTTCGGAAATTACGCGCAGGCAGCTCTTGTGTGCGAGGGTTCTGGGCTTTTATTCATAGAATTCGGTGCAGGTATTTCGTACAACACTCCGGCAGGAACAAGCCCCCATCCAAAAGGAGAAGAATTTGGATATACTATTGGTTCTTACGGACAGGGTAAAGGAGAAAATGAATCGTGGGTATATGTCTCTGATTCTGGCGAATGGGTACGTTCTTACGGTACGGAGGCTACAATGCCCGTTTACAAAGCAAGTGTAGAAATCATGCAAAACATCCGTAGAATCGCAAAAGAAGTGTTTTCTGCATAAAAACATAACACCTTTTCTTACTGAATATAACGTCTGTTTTATGTATACTGTAAGATATAAAAGCATCTACCGGAATGGTGGGTGCTTTTTCTATGCTCAAAACAAGGTGGTGACAGAGATGCCAGATGTAGTAAAAAATCCAGTTTCGGATGTATTTGAACGATGGAGAACAACTATTGAACCCGTTGTAGGAAAAGGGAACTTTTCTAATGACGAAAGTCAGACGGTAGCTTCAAACAAAAGGGTTTACGCACGTTTGTTCTTGCTTGGAAATCCAACATCACGTGGCAATCTTGAGGGGGATGAGTGCGCGACAACGCCATCTTTCCAATCAGAATCCTATGCAACTGGTTCAAAAGCTTCTTCAAAAGTATATGAAATTGACGCTGCCAGTCACAAGGCTATGGTTGGCATGGGGTTCCGTAGGATATACGGACCTGTAAGACAAAATAATGCTGATAACAGCATAAAACGTGTTGTTAGCAGATATAGCCGGATTTATACCGGCACATTACTCTAGGAAAGGAGTGAGAAAACATGGAGCAGATTATGAATTACGTGAAACCGGAACTTCTTATTGTCGCGGTTGTACTGTACTTTATCGGAATGGGAATCAAAAAATCCGAAGTCATACCGGACAAATATATCCCGGCAATCCTTGGTGCTTTAGGCATTCTGATTTGTGGAATTTATGTTATTGCTACATGCGCTATATCTGGCGCACAGGAAATCGCAATGGCAATTTTTACTGCAATCACACAGGGAATCCTCGTCGCAGGACTTAGCAATTATGTAAATCAGATTGTAAAGCAGGCAAGCAAAGAAGACTAGAAGGAGGTGATCCTTTTATCTCCCGGTACAGGGTTACGTACCAGAACCAGAGCCATTAAGGCTCTTTTTTATTGCAATAATTTATAGCCGAAAGGCAGAAAGGAGCCAAAATGGCACGATTAACTACACTTGGTGTGAAATTTTCATATGCCGTTGAAACCGTGAAAGGCACAAAGCCTACCAAATTCACACAGCTGGAAGAAGCCTCTTCCATCGGCGGTATTTCTCTTGAAACAGAACAGATTGACGTTTCTGCGCTGGAAGATTATCTGACACAGTATGTAGCTGGTAGACAGGATACTGGTGGTACATGGGAAATTGAATTCATCATGGATCCGGACAAATCTGTTAAACAGATTAAAAAACTGTACGAAGATTCTAAAGCTGTAAAAACTACAGGACTGGCGACTTGGTTCCAGGTGTCGTTCCCGGATATGTCCGACTCATTCTTTGTTATTGCAGAATGCGGTCGTGAAATTCCAATGCCAGAAATTGCACAGAACGAAGCAGCAACCATGTCTATTTCTCTTATCATCAATACATATAAGGGACTGGATACCAAAATTGAGCCGACAGCGGCTGCTGAATAATATGTAAAACAGGGAGGATAATTCATGTTTAGTTTCTCAGTAAATGATAAAACATACAAAGTAAAATTCGGATACGGCGTACTTACCCAGTCAGACATTCTTACACAGGTGTCTTCTATGGGAGCAATCAACAATCCGAAAGATATGATTAAAATGCTTCCAGAACTGATTCTAGCGGGTCTGCAAAGAAAACACAAAGATGAATTCGGGTATGAAACCGAAGAAGAAAAGAAAGCTGCATATGAAAAGGTATGTGACCTTCTGGATGATTACGAAGATGAATCCACAGAGGAAAATCCTCATAATGGATTTACTTTATTTGAAAAAGCAAGTAAGGAGCTTGAGAAGAACGGTTTTTTATCCGGCATGATAAAAGCAATGGAGGAGGCAGGGGAGAAACTTCCGAAGACTCCACAGGATCACAAGAAGAAGAGCTGAGTTTTCCTGAGGTAGTCCACAAAAAGCTACTTCCACTTTATTTGTCTATTGGCGTTTCTGAGGAAAAGTTTTGGGATTCCACACCACATGATTTAGAACCATACATGGAAGCCTACAAATTGAAACAAAAAATGGCAGATTCGCAAGCATGGCAGTTCAACATGTACACAATGTGTGCAGTTCAGACCGCGGTTGCAAATGTGCTTATTGGTAAAAAGTCAAAGGCTGAATACCTTAAAGAACCATTTGCACAAACAGCTGAAAAACAGAAGCAAGAGGATGAAGAGAATCTTTCTGAAGCAGAAAAGAAACGGCAACGTGACAGGTTGCTTATGACATTGCAACTCATGCAAGCAAATTTTGAGTTGAATCATGGTAATAATGACGAGGGCAGGCAGGATTAAAAGTCTTGTCTGCCCTTTATTTTTTTGATTAAAAGGAGGTGCTTTAATGGCCGATAATACCATAGATACTCTCAATATACAAATAGAGAGTAGTTCTTCCAGAGCTGTTCAATCTATCAACGACCTTATTAAAAAGCTAGATGTATTGAATAAATCTTTGAATGGCATTAATACTGGTGGGTTGAGAAATTATGCTAAAGAGCTTGGGCGAGTTACCGTTGCTTTCAGTTCTCTTGGAAATGTCAATACGTCTGGCTTAGATCGTACCATAGCAAAACTGAATGCTCTCAGCAAAATCAACCTGAGTAATCTGCAAAATCAGAAAATAAGTCTTGACCTCGAAATTAAAGGTGGAGATCAGACACAAAAATTGCAGTACGCCATCGACAAAACCATTCGAGATATAAAAGTTGACACATCATCATTATCTGAACAACTCATTAAGTCATTTGACCTTAAAGGTGGGGCGGCGGCTAAAATTCGCGCTCAGATGAATGAGCTGTCCAAAGCTATGGCAAGCTCTTATGACGGAACAGATATGTCTGCAAAACTCAACGATACGCTTAACAGCATTGCTAATACTATTATCAAAAGCGGAAGTGTTGTTAAGGGAAATTTAGGATCATATCTTGATGGCGCTGAACAGGAATGGATTGATTTCTATAATTTCTTTAAGAATAAAAGAATTTATGTTTCTGACATGCTTAAAGCAGATGTCGGAAACGGTGAATTCAATAGCTTACTAAAGGAAAATTTGAGCAATATTGTGCGTGATGCCGCAAAAGGAATAAATCTCAATGAATCATGGGGAGAATTGGCAGACAGATTTCCTACTCTGATTCCTAAAGATACAATCAATGCTGCAGATCAGTTGATTGCTGTCCTTGAAAGCCTCAAAAAAGTAAGAGATTCTATTAAGCCTGTTTCAATTCAAGACCTTACCGGCAGGGATTCAGCTATGGCATCAGATAAGGCGTGGGGGTTCAGTACAGACGCATACAATCAATTAGCCGAGAGTGTAAAGAAACACATTGAAAGTGCTTTGAGTACCGCAAACGGTGAACTTCCGGTTGATGTAAAAATTAATACAGATAAAATTGTCCTTGATATTCAAAAGGCAATCAATAAAGCAGCAGACCTGAAATATAATACCGTCAACGTTACTCTGGATGCCGATGTAACAACGGTAAAAGACGCAATCACAAAGAAGTTAAAAGATATCGATGCCGGAGAAATGACTGATTTGTCTACCAGTATGGCAAAATTTGCAACCTCTCTCCGTGATCTGGGAAGTGTGAATTTCAAAGGGACTGGATTGAACGCAGTTATTAATTCCATCAATCGTCTTGGAAAATCCGATTTCAGTCAGTTTGATACAGGGAAATTAGGCGAAATCCTTACCGAGATGCAGAAACTTGATGCTATTCCAGACGTTTCTCCGAGCGTTAGCCGGTTCACAACCGCTATAGCTAAACTTGCCGGTACAGGACAGTATATCGGCAATGTATCAAAGGAACTTCCGAATCTTGCGGCAGGTTTAAATAATACGGCTACTAAATTAAGCTCTATGAGCGAAGTATCAGCATCCACCAATACTTTTATTACTTCTCTTGGAAAATTAGCTAGTGCAGGAGATAAAACCGGAAAGACTGCAAGTCAATTATCAACTCTTGCACAAGAGGTTTTGAAGTTTTTTGACGCAATGAAAAGCGCACCAGATATCAGTTCGAGCACAATAAGAATGACAGAAGCTCTTGCAGTATTAGCATCGTCTGGAAGTAAAGTAGGGCGTGCCACAAATAGCGTTTCGAATTCATTTAACACGATTTCTTCGTTAGGTTCAAAAGCAAGTACTGTAATCCATGGACTGACAAATGCTTTTCAAAAATTTGCTTCAAAAGCTATTTCTTTAGGCGGAAAAGCTATATCTGCAATCGCAGGTATTGGAAACGCATCTTCTGAAGCCGGCGAAAAAATAAGAAGATTATCAAATCCTCTGAGTTCGGTAACTAATAAGTTGAGTGCTCTTTACGCCAAAGGTTTCCTTGCAAAAAGAGCATTAGATGTTCTGACATCACCAGTAGAATCCGCAATGAACTATGTAGAGACTCTGAACTATTTCAACTCTGCGTTCAATCAGGTGGCAGAAGGAATCGACACTGACGAATGGAAAAAAAGTGGCATAAAATCTGCTGAAGCGTATGCAAATTCATTCCAAGAAAGAGCAAAACAGCTTTCACAGAAACTGACAGGATTCGAAATTTCAGATACTGGCGAACTGACTAGAACCAATACCGCTAGTCTTGGACTTGACCCAGAAAAGACAATGCAGTATCAGGCAACATTTGCGCAGATGGCATCATCTATGGGAGATACATCGGAAACTGCATTGAAACTGTCAAATGCCTTGACTATGATTGGCGCAGATCTTGCATCTGTAAGAAATATGGACTTTGAAGATGTATGGCAGGATATGGCATCTGGCATGGCTGGTATGAGCCGCGCTATGGATAAGTACGGCATTAATATCCGTAATGCCAACATGCAACAGGAACTGTATAATCTTGGAATTAATACCAGCATATCGAATTTGTCTCAGGCAGATAAAACGATTCTAAGAACGATTATCTTGCTGAACAACTCTAAGTATGCGTGGGCTGATTTATCAAACACGATCAATCAACCGGCAAATCAAATTCGTATGCTGCAAGCTAACTTTGCATCCCTTGGTAGAACAATAGGTTCCTTGTTCATTCCTATACTGCAAACAGTTCTTCCGTATGTCAATGCAATCGTAATCGCATTACAAAGAATGTTTGCTTATATTGCAAAATTGCTTGGAATCAAACTGTCAAACTTTGTATCATCTACTGGTGGTATTTCTGTAGATACCGGAGATATTGCAGATAATATGGATAATGCCAGTGGTGCAATTGACAATGCCAATACCGGCGCAAAAAAACTCGAAAAAACATTGTCAGTTCTTGCGTTTGATCAACTGAATCAGCTTAATGACAATTCTGATTCTGGTAGTACAAGTAATCCATCTTCTGGCTCTGGCGGTGGCGCATCACATCTTCCAGCGCTTGATGCTGCATTAGATGATGCTTTGTCTGCATATCAAAAAGCATGGGACGAGGCATTTAAAAAGATGTCCAACAGGGCAAATGAAATGGCAGATGCCATTGTAAATGCCTTTAAGAGAAAAGACTGGAAAGGTCTTGGAAAAATCATGGCTGATGGCATTAACTGGGGAATGCAAAAGCTTTATGATTTCATTAACTGGAATAACGTAGGCCCTTACATCACTAAATTCACCAGTGCGTTCACCCAGACTTTCAACAGCCTTGTTGATAATATCAACTGGGATTTGATGGGACGTACAGTAGGAGCCGGCATTAATACAATAGTTAATACAGCCAATCAGTTGCTTGAGGGAACGAATTTTAAAAACCTTGGCAAGAAATTTGCAGAAGGTATTACAGGCTTAGTTCGTGAAGTTGATTGGACTAATTTTGGAAACATGCTTGGGAACAATTTTATGAAAGCATGGGATGTGTTTACGGGATTTGTCGAAAACCTTCCATACAGTGAAATTGGTCAGTCTGTAGCAACTGGATTAAATGGAATCTTTGAGAAAGTAGACTTTGGAGAAATAGCACATGCGCTTGCAACAGGTTTAAACGGAGCTTTTGATTCGTTAGATGCGTTTACAAAAACATTCGAATGGAATGAACTGGTTGATAATATTACAAATGGTATTGTGACATTCATGCAGGAATTTGACTGGAAAGAGAATGGACAGAAACTTGAAAATTTTATCAATCATCTCTTAACATCATTAATTGACATCGCAGAAGGTGTCGATTGGGAAGCGTTTGGACACAATGTAGGCGTTTTCCTCAGTGAAATTGACTGGGGAAAACATCTTGCACAGTTACTTACGGTTATCGGAGACGTTCTTGGTGGAATCTGGGAAGGACTTGGAACAACATCTGCTGGCACATTTGTTCAGGCAATGGCTGTTTTTGCTATTGGTGACAAATTAATGCCACTCGTTGACACCATTACCAAATTCTTTACAGGCGATACTGTTTTTGGAAATCTTTCTAAAGCTGTACGAGGTATGCTGAGTCCCGCAATCACAGAAGCTGTAGCGACAACTATTCCAGCTCTTGGTACTTCCTTGGGTGCGCTTGTTGCAACTGGTGGTGGAATTGCTCTTGCAGTAGGCGGTGCAGTATTACTTACCAAGAAATTAGCAGGACTTTTTGAGACCATGCAAGGTGGTAATGGAATGACTACACAATATGGTGGTTATCTCCATGATTACGCAGCACAGCTTACTAATGTAGCGAATCTGACTAATAAGCAGTCAGAAGCATTATGGCAGTTGATTGAAAAGGACGAAGAGCTTGGAAAAACTCACGATGAAATGTACTCTGATATGGTTGAAAAGCTTAAAGAGTATGGCGTTTCATCAAATCAGGCCAGAACAGCTCTTGAGCAGTATGGCGCACAAGCCGGCGTATCAGCTGAATTTGTTGAAGGCATGACCAATCAAATCTCTACTCTTGGAGATGGTGTGTCTGAAGCTGCAAGCAAATTTGATACATCCAAAATAAGTGTCGATAATTTGAAAGATACTCTGTACGCATTGAGCCTTTCTTCTACAGAATTCGGAGGTAATTATACGACGGCATGGAATGCAATAAGCGAAGTACCTTATAGCAACACAAAAGATGCATTAGACGCGGTCTACACTTCTCTCAAAAACGCAGGTGTTCCACTTGACGAACTTGATAAGAAGTTAAGAGAAGATTTTCCAGAAGCAACTGTAGCTACTAAAACAGCAGTAGACAAGAATATTGTTGGAGCACAGCAGACTATTTCAACATCAGTTGGACAAGCATCTAAAGATACAAAGACAGCCACAAATGAAATGGCAAAAAATGCCACAGATGATTTCTCGGAAATTCAGAAGCAAGCCGATACTTACATGAAAGGCATGGAAAGCACAACTACTAGCTCATGGGGCAATTCTTCCAGAGAAGCTACATTAAAGGCAAGGGAGATGAAAAATGCCGTAAGCACAGAGCTTGGAAATATGGATAAATCCGTAACAAGCCATTTCCAAAGTCAGTACAACATTGCTTATAAGAAATGGGAGAATATCGGAAGATATATTTCTTCCTACATTTCAAAGGACATGAACAACAAAATTGGCAGTTCCCTGAACAGTGTTGTAGATACAATCAAGAGCAAGTTTACCGGGTTGTATAATGTCGGCAAAAATGCAATGCAAGAACTGTCAAACGGCATGAAATCTGTCCATATCAGTACGCCGCATATGTGGATGAACATGAATGCTTCTACAAGCGGAAACCATTATTCCTACAACTGGGATTCTGGTGTAAATTGGTATGCAAAAGGTGGTTTGTTCAAAAATGCATCTGTCATTGGTGTTGGTGAAGCAGGACAGGAAGCCGTTCTTCCTCTGGAAAATCGTAAAGCCATGAAATCCATTGCCGACAGCATCATGTCCGGCTATGACGGCAACATGGGTCTTACGAAAGATGAGATCATGGAAGCTGTCGAGCGTGGCGTAGTTACTGCTTTGATGAACAATGGGGGCTTTGGTGGTTCTTCACCAGAATACATTATGAACAGCATCAAAGTGAACGAGCGTGAACTGGCGCGAATTGTCACAAAGGCTCAGAACAACACAGATTACCGCATGAATCCGTCTCCGGCTTATTGATTTTTGCATAGGAATCTGGTATAATATTCGTAACTGAATAAAGATTATTTTTACGAGCATACTAAAGATGACTAGAGGCATTGCCCTCACGGTTTCTTTGGTATGCTCTTTTTTATTTGGTAAAACCAACAGGCTAACCCGACGGGGGACAAGTGCAATTCCATGATGCACCTGCCTGTTGTTTTTATAAATCATGGATCTGTGGCTACAAGGCAGTCACGCATTAACGACATGGAGGTTATCTACTATGAATAAAAAATTATCAGATCTTATTTTATCTACTCAAAGCAATCTTGTTATAAATTCCGAACTTGCAGTAAGAATAGGACTTAATGAAGCTGTTGTTTTAAGACAAATTTATTATTGGCTTGAAATTAATGAAAAGTTAAAAAGAAATTATCACGACGGAAAGTATTGGAGCTACAATACCATGGAAAATTGGAGAAAAGAAAATTTTCCATGGTGGTCAACAAAAACTGTTGAAAGAGCATTTAAAAATTTGGTAAATTCCGGTCTTGTTATTACAGGCAATTATAACAAGGATAGTAGGGACAGAACTAAATGGTATTCTATTGACGAAGATGTTCTTGAAAAAGTCTTAAAAGATACTGTTGAAATTTCAACGTCAGATTGTCCGTGTGCAAATAGACAAAATGACGAAATGCACACCGACAATTCGACAGAAGCATTACCAGAGACTACTTACAGAGAACACTATACAGAGAATACAAATAAAGACTGTACTTTATCAAGTACAGAGGAAAAGACTTTACCATCGTCTGGTAAAGGAGTAAAGACTTCTGCTCCTAATAATATAAATATACTAGATATAAATAATATACCGCCTAGGACAAAAGAGCAGAAGCAGGAACGGTACGCACATGCGAAAAAGAATCACTCTGTCGATTACAAAGACGAAGAACTACCGACAATCCTGTACAATGGATTTAATTCTCTGTACGGGGACAAAGAAGATATTTTGGAAGACCACGACATCTGCCTGACTATGGCATTGGTCAAACAGTTCTTTGAAAAGTTCAAACAGTATCGAGGAGAACGACATCCGATAGTCTACGCAAATGACCTTGACCAGTTCCTGAGTATGATTCGAAATGCTGACTTGGATATGGTGAAAGACGGAATAGTCGAAGAGGACGATGAGCCGCAATATTATCTGGACATGATGGACGAGTATTTCGGCTCTGACATTGGGAAGAACAACAATATGGACTGCGATTATCATATCTGGCTGTTCTTCACGGAGAAGACACAGAACATTTTGTATAACCGAGTGAAACAGAAACGCGAGGAATGAAAATATGCCAATAGACAGACCATTGTTTGAACCGGGGGACATAGTAAAACATTTCAAGAGAGAAACCGTCAGTAATTTGCGGAGCAATGATTACCTGTATAAGATTGTCGGTGAAGCAAAACATACAGAGACAGACGAATCGCTGATAATTTACCGTGCTTTGTATGGAGAAAGAAAACTATATGCCAGACCACAAAAAATGTTTTACAGTTTGGTTGATAAAGAAAAATATCCAGATATTTCACAGAAGTACAGATTTGAAAAATATGAAGGACAGATCTTCATTGAATAAAACGAGCCAAAATATATTTGAAACACCATAGGTGATAATTTCCTCACGCAAACGATTCAAATTGATTTTAGCCGAAAATATTACAGTAATTAATTAGAAAGCGAGAAAGAAATGAGCAGACTTGGAAAAGAAATGCCGGAAGAGTATTCAGACAGATTTGACGAACTGCGCCAGAACAGAGTTGAGACAAGTTATTATAAATATGGCACAGCAAAAGATAATTTCGGTGAGAAATTGGTAAATGCCATAGAATCTCATGATATGTGCGTCAAAAAATATCTTAAAACCGGCAACACGGAGTATCTTTGCGATGCTGCGAATTATTTGATGTTTGAATTCATGTATCCATCAATCAAAGGTGCTTATTTCAAAGCTACTGACAGCGGAGAAAGCGCCGGAGTAGCTGGAACACCAATTAATCAGTTAAAGGAGAAGTGGTAAAATGAAAAAATTCAAAAATGTGCTACTTGCAATTTTATGTTTATTCCTCGTTACGGGGGCTACAGGATGTGCCCTGTTGGACGATACGCTCAATGATATCAAAGGCGATCTTGCTGGAAATGGATATACCATCCGTACATACGACAACTATGGCGAAAAGGTTATGACTACAGTCGGGGACAAAATCAACGTAAAAGGAAATCCGGTCAAAACCACATCATACGACAGTGACGGTTCTGTGATTACTGGATATGAAATGTCGTCTGTAATTACCATCAACATTGACGGAAAAGAAATTCAGAGCTGCGGAGATACCTGTATATTCGAGCAAGACGGATTGGAACCGGATGTAGATTTTGAACAGACAGATATTTACAGTCAATCCACTGGAAAGATTGATGAAAATACATATATTGCCGGAATCGTAAACCAATATAAAAATTATTTTGGAAAATCCCGAGTGGTAGTTATTAAATCGCAACTCGGACAACCTATCACAGCATATTCTGGTGACGAGGTGTATTGGAAGATTCCGAAGAAATTACCTAAAATGACAAAACTTATGATTGATGGGAAAGCCCTTTATATTCACAGAGCAAACTTCCAGATCATTGACACTGCGTTATTGAATTAATAAGAGGTATATAGAAATGCAGACTAATTATATTGAACTTGGAAGAAGTCGTTTTTTCAGGAACAAACAATTTGCCTACATAGACACAACTGGATTCCTTGCTGATAGGATTTTTATAGAGAATAAAGTCCGAGTAAAATTCTGCGGGGACTACAAACACAGAGAGAAAAATTATGTTGTCGTAATCTGCAAAGTAAAGGAAAAAGATGTTTCGATATTCTTGCAATCAATGGCAGAATTAAAAAATCGGGCACTTCTTGTGGGGAATACGGATTATGAGATATTTTGCAAAGAGCACTTCGAAAGATTCATTTCTGATATCCAAAAGAAACATTAATATAACTTTTTCTTACTGAATCTCACCTTGTATATGTGATAGAATAAATAATCATAAAGCGTCTATCAGAGCGATAGGCGCTATTTTCGTGTAATTAAGCATCTTCTTTCGGGAAGGTGTTTTTTCTTTTATGAGGTGTTATATGGCAGAAATATTTTTAAAAGTAAACGGTATCTCGATGCCTTGCCCGTCTTCCTACACATGGGGATTACAGGACGTATCAGCGGCAAAATCAGGAAGATCTGATGACTCTGTCATGCATAAAAACAGGGTAGCGCAAAAAAGGAAATTAGCTTTGCAGTGGAACGGTAAAGATTGGGCTACTACAGCTAAGATTCTTCAAGCGTTCAATCCCGAGTACATCCAAATTACATATCCAGATATGATGTCTGGAAAATACGAAACCAGAACATTTTATGTTGGTGACAGGAGTGCGCCTGTTAAATGGTGGTGGCGTGGAAACCAGAGAACAGAATCTATCAGTTTTGATGTGATTGAGAGGTAATGCATGAGAAAATTATCTAACAGATGGAAAGAAAAAGTTAAGACCGGAATGGACGTGCAGTACCTCAAGTATGCAGATATCACACTTACAGACGGAACTGTACTCAATCTGACCAGCGCTGATTTGTGGCAAAACGGAATGGCATTCGAAGATTCCGTATCTAATGATAGCAGCTTTGACATCGGTTCTGCAATCGTTAATGTATTGGATTTAAGTATTAATAACTTTAATGGCGAATACTCTGGTTATGATTTTGAGGGAGCAGAAGTAGTTACATATGTTGGATTGGAACTGGACAATGAAACTACTGAAAAAATTCGCATTTGTACAATGACAGTTGTTGAACAGCCAGAAGACGAAACAGTAACCATCGACCTGACGTGCGAAGATAACATGCGGAAATTTGATCGTAATTATTCTGACAGTAAGCTGAAATATCCGGCAACCAGAGGGCAAATTATCAGGGATGCCTGCGAAGTATGTGGAGTAACCTTGCAGACAACGTCTTTTGACAGAGATGATTATATTGTACAGATACGTCCTGACAATGAGGCTTTGACGTTCCGACAGGTATTGCAATGGGTAGCTCAGATCGGATGCCAGTGGTTAAGATGTGATGAATATGGCAGACTTTGCGTAAAGTGGTACGATACGGAAAAAACAGATGCACAGAAAATCGACACGACCTACGGGTTTACACCACAGCACACCGATGTTGTAATTACTGGTATTCAAGTAACTGAATACAGTGATTCTTCAAATGAAGAACCAGAAAGCTATATGATTGGTACACAGGGATATGTACTGGCCATTTCTGACAATAAATTAATTCGTAAAGGCGACGGACAAACCATTGCTTCGATGATTGCCGAGAAATGCGTTGGAATGATATTTAGACCATTTGAATCTCAATGTCCTACAGACGTAGCCTTGGAAGCCGGAGATACAATTACAATAGAAGACCGAAATGGAAATCTGTACAACACATACCTCACGACTACCACTTTGCAGCCGGGATCTGGACAAAAGATTGCCTGCAATGCAAAAAGTGCAGCAAAAAACAGCACTGTGCGGTACGGACAACTTACTCAGGCGTATGTTGAAGCTCGAAAACTTGTCAAAAAAGAACAGACTGCAAGAGAACGTGCGATACAAAAACTTGAAGAATCTCTGTCTATTGGAAGCGGACTGTTTGCAACTTATGTGAAACAGGAAGACGGAAGTACAATTTCGTATTTCCATGACAAGGCAAAACTCGAAGATTCTAAGAATGTCATCAAAATCACAGCAGAAGCCATTGGCGTATCCAATGATGGTGGCAAAACATATCCGTTTGGTTTCCAATTAACTGGAACCATGATAGCAAAATTGTTATATGCAGAGGGAATTAATGCGGATTTTATCAACGCCGGTGCGCTTACCATTAAGGACGGGCAAGGAAATATAATCTTTTCCGTCAACATGGACACAAATTCTGTGTACATCAACCCGGAATATCTGATGATTGGAGATGTAAGCCTGTCTGACAAAATCAAAGAATTGGATGAAAATGTTGCCGCAGCTAAGAACATGACCATGACGCTCTCGAATGAATATCAGGCGATTTCTACTGATGA
>ENA-OPSV01001677-OPSV01001677.1-human-gut-metagenome-genome-assembly--contig:-NODE-1677-length-14514-cov-2.305692_pt1 | contig 14514 bp, 12 predicted proteins | sample MGYA00241460_ERZ501912 | MGnify/ENA primary metagenome ERZ501912 (study PRJEB25962, sample SAMEA2042402) | human gut metagenome | biome: human gut; feature: human-associated habitat; material: faeces...
TTTTCATTTAAGTATGAAAAACTAAAACTTAAATGAAAAACTAAATTCCGGTTTTGGACCTCTCCCCTTACATCCAGTAAAGATTTATCCATCTCATTACTACTACCACTGCTGCCCCAGAGGTGACAGTTTTCAAGAATCTAGTTCATCCAGAATTTGGTGAGCTGAGAACTGTAGAAATTGATGGAGAACCTTGGTTCGTAGGTAAGGATGTAGCTGCTGCGTTGGGGTATACGAATTCAAGAGATGCGATTGCAACTCATGTATTTGCTGATGATAAGGGGGGGGGTAGAAAGTATCGACACCCTTGGAGGCAGACAGAAAATGACAATAATTAACGAATCCGGATTATACGCCTTAGTTTTCGGAAGCCGATTAAAAATAGCAAAAGAGTTCAAGCACTGGGTTACCTCAGAAGTACTCCCCTCTATCCGTAAGAATGGTGCTTACATCCGTAATCAGGAAAATATGACTCCGGCAGAGATCGTGGCTCGTGGTCTTATTGCAGCTCAGAAGATTATTGAAGAGAGGCTAGATCATTCGACCCAGCCTCTCTTCATTCTTACATATTCACATTAAAATTTTACAAATTTTGTCTTAACATAAACGCTACTTGCTTTAATCAGTTTCCGATATGAGCTATAAGGTTTCTTCGGAAGTCTCAATGTTACTGTCTTATTGATTGCAAGTCCTTTCTTTCCTACATATTCCAGAGCAGAACCATTAATCTTGAAAATCTTGATAGATGTACACTGATAAAATGCTTTAGCCCCAATCTTTCTTATGCTTGACGGTAATGTCACATTTTCAAGATTCGGACACTGAGTAAATGCACAAGTATTAATTATCGCAACTCTCTTTCCGAACTTAACAGTTTCCAGACCTGAACACTGATAGAACGCGTATTTACCAACATTTACAACATTATTACCAATAGTTACATTTACAATATCTTCGTTTCTGTAGAATGCCTTATCCTGAATAGCGGTCACTTTGTAGACTTTTCCGCTGATTGTAACGCTTGATGGAATAACCAGTGTATCTGTAACTTTTGCAAGTCCTGTTACAGTTACTTCTTTTGTTCCTGTAAGCTTATAATTCAGATCACCAACGGAATAAGTATCTCCGATCTGTGGTGTTCCGATCTTTGTAGTAACTACATCAGACTCCGCTCCCTGATATTTTTTACCTGACAGCGAACGAACTGCAACTACTTTATAGGAGTATTGTGTTCCCGGTACAGCTTTGCTGTCTGTCCAAAGAATCTTTGTTGTTTTTGCTACCTGAGTATATTCTTTTTCTGAATCTGCTTTTCTGTATACCAGATAATAACCTGCGTATTCTGTCTCATCCCATGATAAAGCAATAGATTTCTTTCCTGATTCTGCTGTTAAACTTGTAACCTTTTCAGGCTTGATTACCGTCCAAACTGCATTGACTGTAATATTTGCGGTAACTTTTGAGAAATCCTTGTCCCATGAAAGCTTATAACCGCTTCTGGTAATAAATGGGTATTCTGCTGCATCACCGGATTTTACTTTTTCTGTCTTGATTACTTCACCACGATCTTTAAATGTTACGGTGTATTTATTTGTTTCTGATGGACTTACGATGATTGTGGTGTTACCACCACCGTTGTCTTTCTTTGTCCATACTGCATTGATTACCATATCTTCTTGGATATTGGTATAGTCAGCATCCCATGAAAGTGTATAGCCCGGCTTTTCTTTTAAGGATGGGGGTGTTGCGTTTTCACCTTCTAATACGTATTCTGTTTTCTGAGTACGTCCATTATCCTTGAATATTACCTTGTAATCTGCTGATATAAATTTAATATTGTGTGCATTCGCATATGATTCCGCAGCAGTGTCCTTATATCCGTAAATAGTAAGATTACGACAGTTTTTAAATACATCAGTTCCAATATATTTAACAGATTCTGGAATTGAAATTTTTACTAAATCTGTACAATTATAAAAAGCATCATCATTAATTTCTGTTACTTTTGGGGGTACTGAAAATTCCGTTAATTTTGTTCCACAAAATGCATTTATAGGTATGCTATCAATATTCTGAGGATAATTAAATCCAGATATAGATGTATTAAAAAATGCGCCACTTTCTATACTTGTAATTGTTGATGGTAATGTTATTTCTTTCAAATTACTACAAGCCCAAAATGCATCTTCTCCTATTATTTTCACACCTTCAGGAATGTTTACTTTTCTTGTGGCATTCATTCCTAATTCTGGTATGCGTTCCAAACCTGAAGGAAAAGTTATTTCAGCATTGCAATATTCAAATACGTCATTACCTAACGATGTAAGGTTATTTGGTAATATAATTTTATCAAGTGACGTACAATCACTGAATGCGCCCTCTTCAATTGCTGTTATGGAATCTGGCAAAGTAATATTGCTTAATGAGTTGCAACTTGCAAAAGCCCATTGTCCTATTGATGATACTGAATCCGGAATTATAATATTTTTCAAATTGTTCATATTTTGAAATGCGCTATTTCCAATGCGTTCTATTCCTTTGTTTAATATTACAGTTTCAACATTTTCTCCATCTATATCAATCAATCCCGGAACCGTTGTTAATGTAGAAGGTAACGAAATACTCTTTAAACGCTCACACTCATTAAATATATAACTTCCAAGCGCCTTAACTCCATTTGGTATTTCTATATTTTCTAATGAATAGCAATTAGAAAATGCTCCTGTCCCTATATACTCCAAAGATGTTGGCAATATAATTGATTCCACATTTTCAAAGTGTGAAAATAATTCTGATCCTAAAGATGTAATTCCATTTTCTACAATAATATGTTTAATACTGGTTTTATTCAATCTGTTATCACTATCATTTCTATCTCTCCAATAATAATCCTCATATGTCTCACCTGTTCCAGTCAAAGTCAAAGTATCTCCATCAACAGTAGCAGTAACATTACCTCCTACCTGATAAACAGGTTTTTGCGGACGCTGAGTATAATCAGGCGTTACTTTCTTGCATACATAGTCACCATTTGTATTGGCCGCAAAAATGTAAATGTCTACAGCATCTTCATCTGTAATATCTACATTTATCCATCTTCCACTATCAGCATCAATTTCTCCATCCTTTTTTGTAGAATTATATACTGGCTGTTCACTATCTTTTTTTACACACTCTGCATAATATGTAACATCTTTGTTAGATGTGCACCAAAAACGATACTGGTAATGTCCATTCCAATATTGTTCATTTTCATCAATTTGTAAATTTATAGCAGACAATTTCGGAATAGTTTCTATCTTCGTCTCTCTACATCTCCAACAAGTATATTTTATTTCACCCTCTTCTGTTTCAGTTGCTGGTTTTATTTCCACACCTCTACCCCAACTATGACCATATGCCGCAATTTCTTCTTCCTCTTCAATGAATCCACAAATTTCGCATTTATACGCTTTGCTGCCTTCCTCTGTACATGTTGGCTCTTTTATCTGAACTTTTTCTGCTGTAAACTGATGATCTTTTTCCCCTAATGTTTTGAAAGGAATATTATTATCCGTGGCAAGTTTTTTTGCATATGAACAATCGTAACTTGATATATATTGTAAACTATCACAACCTACAAAGGGATGTTCTGCACCATCAACAGCATAACGCAAAAATTTCGTTTTTTGCCCTCTAATAGTTACATCATGCAAACGTATACATCCTACAAATGTATCTCCTAATTCTATTACATTTTCTGGAATAACTATACTTTTCAACCCAACGCATCCTATAAATGTATTCTTTAAACTTAATTGATTGTTTGGTAACTCAACATCATATAAATCTTTACATTCCGAAAAAGCTCCCCACCCTAATGTAATAACTGAATTTGGAATTACTATTTTTTCTATCGCGGTTCCCTCAAAAGCAGAGCTTCCTATTTCTTTTACTGAATTTGGAATATTTACAGTTTTTAATACTTTACATTGACTAAAAGCAGAAACATCTATTTTAGTCAATTTTTCAGTTAGTGTATCTATTTCTTGTAATTGTGTATTTCTAAAAGCTGCAATTCCAATTTGTACTGCATTAGAAAAATCAAAACTTTTTATCGGGCACCCTTCAAATATTCCTTTTGGAATATTTGTTAAACGTTCAAATCCCTCTACATTGCTCAAAGATGAACATTGACTAAAAACATACTCTCCAATTTTTGTGACAGATTGAGGTAATTGTATATTATTTATTCCTGTAGAATAAAAAGCCCTATTTTCAATAATTTTTAATCCCTCATTTAATTGAAGGATTTTTAGTGATCTTATAAGTTCAAAAGCTGATTCATCTACTTTTTGTACGGAACTCGGTAATTGTAACATCTGTAATTTTTGCACTTTGTAAAACGAATACTTACCAATTTCAGTAACTGTATCAGCAATTTTTAATTCACATATTTGTGTATTTTGTGCATTTGCTGCATAAAACAAATAGTTTCCAAGTCGAGTGATTCCCTTCTCGATAACAATTTTATTAAATTCCTTATTGACAAATGGATTTTTAAATTTATAGTCAGGAACCGCTGTTCCGTCTTGATAATAATCCCAAGTACTTCCACTTCCACTAATAGTAGCTATTCCATTAACATTATCAAAATCAACCCAGACTTTATCACCAATTTGTACATGAGTTTCTGTTGATTCTTCTCCCTCACCAACAGCATCCGTACCAAACTGATCCACATCATCATTCTCTACTTCTGGCACATCTTCTGCATCATCACTGAACTGTACAGTATTCTGTCCCATACCATCAGAAAAATCCGCTGCACTTGCCACACTAAATGGTTCTATAACCATCGTACTGGCAAGTAAAAAAGCTAACACTTTCTTCTTCATTCTTTCATCCTCTTTTCTCTGTTTCTTTTTATAAAACACTGCCCTACATTAACTGTAAAGCAGTGTTTATATTTCTACATTTCAATTATATCTGCATGAATCCACGGAATTGATATAGTGCCTGCACCAACTGATTTGTAACTATAGATTCCACAAGATGTTCCATATACAGTGATATTATCATCTTCTAATAATCTATATCCCAACAGATCATTCATATATGTAATAAACATAACCGTGTTTATATCATTATTAATCTTTATTCTAGCATACGTCATATTATCGCCTGCATCACCTGTCTGTAAAACTTTTCCTGTGAACTTCATCTTTTTACCTTTATAAGTATCAGGATTTCTTGAAAGTTGGTCGTAAGTATAATCAGCACTATATTCTGCCTTTGAAGCTTCCGCTTTAACTGCTTCCTGTACTTTCTCGACTACTCCAAGAGATTGAAGTAACTCATCAGTAACAAGACCATTTACTGAGATTCCCTTTTGAGTCTGATATGCTGTAATTGCTTCTGTAGTTTTTCCACCTATCAGTCCATCTGGCGTACCACAGTTATATCCTGCTTCGTTTAACGCTTGCTGTACGATTCTGATAGTCGTAGCATCTTTATATTCTGTGACTGGTTGTGTATTTTCTGTTGGTGCTTCTGTTACTTCTGCATCAGCAGCAGGTGTGGTTTCTTCTTGTGTTGTCTCTGTGTCAGATTCATTCTGAGATGCCTGTAACTCTTTTACTTGCTTCTTCAATTTCTTATTTTTCTTTTTTAAACTATCATTTTCTTCTTTGAGATCATTATACTGAGATTCTAATTCTTTGTTTTTTTCTTCAAGTGCAGAAAGTCTTGCTTCTATGTCTGAATTATTATCTTTATCAGTATCTGTTGATTCGGTACCATCAGAATCTTCTTGCGTTGTATCATCATTTGTATCTGAATCACTTGAAAATGCATCCCTATGAATATTTATTGCTTTTTCCAATAAAACATCATCTGCATTAGATATTTTTATTTTTGATTCCCATATTTCAAAATCGTCTATATCATATGATTTATAATCTTTTTCCCATATGGATAAATCCGAAATTCCTTTTTTCCCTGCATTAATTTTACTTCCACCATATGTTCCTACTTTAAAATCTTCAACATATGAATCATACATTTGTACCCAAACATCTTTTGATGAATTGTTCTCAACTTTATAATCAATTTCAAAAAACGGATTTCCGCTATTATCTTTATGTACTAAATCTTGAATCGTTACTTTTATATCATTTTCATCATAAATTACGGTTCCAATACTATCCTTAGTAATTTCTATAATATCATCTTGTTTTTCTTCATTACTAGACTTTGTTATCTCTTTCCCAGTGTTTTCCGCATAACTTACTACTGGTGTACCTATTGCTAATGAAGCTACCATACACATTGTTAATAATTGCATTACTATTTTTTTCTTCATGTTCATATCCCCCATATTTTATTAATATTAAAAAAGACATTACTTCTCCATAAGAAAAAGCAATGCCTTAATTATCATAGTTACAACTGGCTGTCATACTTTCGCTTAGACCCTGTAGTTTTGCATCACCAGATTTCCCCGGCTATGCCTTATTCAATTCGTTTATATGTGACACACTTTACTTAGTTTTCACAAAATGTTCACACATATTATTGTACTACATTTCTGTAAAATGTCCACTAATCTTTCAGAATATTTTATGTAATAACAAATATCTGGCAAATTTGCCAATATTCTTCATACATATTTATATATTATTCATCTCTCCACATGCCTTTATCTTTCAAACGCTGCTTGAACTGCTGCCAATGTCGTTCTGTCTCTTCCGGTGTCTCATGCCATAGCTTTTCTTTATCTAATTCTCCGGTTTTTTCCAAATATAGATAAAGTCCACATGCAAAAAACGCGTCCCATAACTTTTCTTCATCTTTTTTCATATCCACCTCATTGGTATTATTTTATCCTACTTTATACTATTTTTCAATATTATATCGCCTGTTTGTTATACTAATCAGCAAAAGGAGAGCTTGCATGAAACCATTGAAGAATAAAGTAAGCATCACTCTGGATGCGGATATTATAGATAAAATCAAGGAACTCGCAGAGGAAGATGATCGTTCTTTCAGTCAGTACATTAATCTTGTCCTGAGAGAACATATCAAGAATCTGGATAAATCAGAATAATGAGTGATCTGAAAAGTGGCAGCAGTCATATGCGACTAATCTTCAAAGTGAAAAAAGGGCAGCTGAGTAAATTATTGTTACTCAACCGCCCTATTATTATGGCTATATATTCCCAGAATCTTTACTGGATCAGTGACTGACCGTTCTGAAGCTCAGACTCCATAGCTACTCTCAGAGGTACTCTCTAATGTGGCATTTGTCCTCTCAGGATGCCCTCTACGCTGTCTATCCGTTCCATACGTCTATCCTAGATCCGGGAGCGTTATTTCTTTCAGCTCGCGTGTAAGTTCTCTGTAATGGTTCTATACGACGTCACAGATATATGTTCGATAAAGCCCTGCAAAGTTCAGAGTAAAAAAAGGCTCACAAACTGTCTTTATTTCTAACAGCTTATGAGCCTACCTTTTTATATCATCATGCCAATTAAATTCAAATCTTATCGAGTTCCTCTTTAGCATCATATGTACAAGATTCCCTCCTTTAATTTTATTAAGTTTTTCTATCAGGATTCCTTCTGAAAGGTACTTGATTACCTTTTTGATTACTTTTTGAAGACTGAGTCTCGCAAACCCAGTAAAATCAAGGCTTTTAAGTGCCGGCAGTGGGACTTGAACCCACACGTGGTTGCCCACAACAGATTTTGAGTCTGCCTCGTCTGCCATTCCGACATGCCGGCATTGAAACGAGTATTATCATATCACGTTTTTGTCGAAATGGCAAGGGCATTTTTGAGTTTTTTTTAATATTTCACAAACCTCGTTTTAGAATACACACTACTTGCCTTGATCAGTTTCTGATATCTGGCAAACAGCTTCTCAGGAAGTCTGATAGTTACGGTTTTGTTGACCGCAAAAGCCTTTTTTCCAACATAGTTCAGTGCTGTACTGTTGATCCTGATCACTTTGACTGCCGGGCACTGGTAAAAAGCTCTGGCATCTATATGTCTGACACTGGCAGGAAGTATAAAATTTCGCAGTTTTGTACACTGTGCAAATGCGTTGCTGCCAATTCTTTTTACTCTGCTGCCAAATCTTATGTTCCGCAGATTCGGGCACTGGCTGAACGCATATTTTCCAATCGTTGTTACATTATTTCCAAAAATAACATCTGTAATTTCTTTGTTCCCGCTGAAGGCATTCTTGTCAATTGTAGTTACTTTATAAACTTTATCATTGATCACAACTGTAGCCGGAATCTGTATCACATTATATTCCGCAGCAAGACCTGTAACGCTTACTTCTCTTTCATTTAAAATCTTATAGCCAATTCCGCCTATCAGGTACTTATAGCTTCCATCCTGTTCAGTTAACGGAGCTGCATTGAACTGATATCTCACAGGTTGTACAATATCGTTTTTCTCCCATATACCTCCTGTATATTCTTCTCTCTGGAAAAAGATATATATATTGTATGCACGTTCCACCTTTGTATAAATACCCTTTGCAGAACCGATTTCCCATTTCCTGTGAATATCGCTTTCCTGCGGTTTGAGAGAAAGACTCCAGTATAATGGTGTCCATCTGACATCTCCCTCAACAGGATTCGTATTCTGCGTTCCGGCACCGGTCACATTAAATTTATAGTAAGTGTTGGGATAGAAAACCAAAGGTTTGTCAAGTCCTTCAACGACACTGTCATTTGCACTTACCCCTTTGCTTTCATCTGTGTCTGTTGAAGTTTCCTCTCCGGCTGCCCAGATGAAATTCTGTGTATCTGCTCCATCCTGAAATTCCGCTGCACCGGTCGTACTGACCGGAACTGCTGCCAGAACACCTGCCAGCACCATAGCTGCTATTTTTTTCATTACTCTCTCCTCCTCTTTTTCAGCAGTATATCAAATATATACAACTGTTCAGTCCTTTCTTATAGCAATAGTGAACTGTTACTGTTCTGCTTACAATTTATATCTACATCTTGTATTTTACTTATTTTTCTGCTAAATGTCTACCTTGATTTTCTGCTAATCCTGTCGTATTTTTACTTCATCTGTATTCCACTTCTCATACGTGATATAATCCGCACCCATTTTCCTGAAAATGTCTACCATATCCTCATTCCGGCAAAGCCATACGGATATGCGGATTCCATTCTGATGAGCATTGTTGATATCATTCATACTGATATTTTTATACTCTGCACTTATGTCCAGATCATATTTCTTACACTGCTGTATCATAGAAGCATTCATGCGCACTGTACGGATCCACTGCATTTTTCCTGTAAATCCCATCTCACGCAGTTTACCAAGTGTTTCTATGCGAAAACAGATGAGTACCGGCTCTTTCTGTGATTCAGTCAGAAGCTGCATGAACAAATTCATGGCTTCTTCCGTACGGATTGACTTTATTTCAATCACCGGCGTCACAGAGTACTTATTGCAGCATGCAATATACTGTTCCAGTGTAGGAATAAGATTATCCGGATACTGCGAAGCATTTCTTCCATTTATAATCGGATACTGCTTTATCTCCTCATAAGTCATCTCTGAAATAAGCCTGTCCTCCCCGCACATCCGCAGCAAAGAATCATCATGAGAGACAACCAGAACTCCATCTGCGGTCTCTCTCACATCTGTCTCCACAAACTCCGCCCCATTGCGTCCTGCCATCTCAAAGGCAGGCACGGAATTCTCAGGTGCTTCTGTCTGTTCACCTCTGTGCAAAATATAATGAGTAACTCCATCCAGGGGTTTCCGGAACTTTTCCTCATCTTCCGGTGCAGGTGTGATTTTCGGAGTTGGCGTGACCGTTACCGTCGGCTCCGGGGTCACAGATGGTGCTGGTTCATCCGGCGTCAGTGTAGGCGTAATTTCCGGAGTTTCTGACGCTGCCGGCAGGACGATCACTTCTATCTCTGATACATATCTGTCAGTACCATAAGAAACACTGGTGATTTTGACATTTCCCGCCTTTTTTGCAGTAACTTTTCCTTTCTTTGATACAGTTGCCACCGTTTTATCAGAAGAAGTATAAGTCAGCCTTTTTCCATACTTCTGCGGCTCCAGAATAATTGTCTTTCCTGCTGTTACTTTCACCTGTTTTTTGTATTTCTTAAAAAGAACTGTTTCCGTTTTATTACAGACAAAAACCTCGCAGTTTACTTTCAGTCCACTCATCTGTGCTGTGATCGTTGCCTGTCCGGGCTTTAAACCATATATCCTGCCATTTATAACCTTTGCACATTTTGAGTTACTGCTGGTCCATTTAAACTTCTTTGGACTCACTTTTGTATCATGATTCAGGATCTTTACTGTATAAGTGGCACCGGTCTTTACAACCACCTCAGATTTATGCACTCGATATTCGTCTGCTGCATAAGTATTATCTGCCACAGATATTATACTGGTAAAACCTGTAATTATAAGCACAATAGCAAATATGGCAGACCTTACAGTCTGCATGCCTGTTCTTTTGTCTCTGTATTCTTTTTTCTTATCTCCCATTATTCTATCTCTCATCTCTCATATGCCATTCCTGATCTGCTGCTTTTATTTCCGGTATGTTCTTAAACACTTCACAATTCTGATCACATTCGTCTCTGATGCAGGGACAGACCATCTTTACTTTTTTAAAATGTCCGGGAACACCCTCATATTGTACACTCCACAGACCATTGTAATGCAGTTGTTTACACATTCCTGTTTCATATTCATATTTAATCATACGTCTACCTCCGAACAGACAAAATTTTTACAGTACATTCTTCTGAAATCACTGTTTCTCCATGCAAAACGAAAGGCACTAACCTTCCAGCATCATGCACAGATCAGTACCTTTCTTTTTGTGTGTTTTTATGTCATATCTGCCCCGGCAATACCACAAGACAGTAAATTACAGAATAATCACAGCATTATTCCATATCTTCCAGTAATTTCTCATAAATCGGGAAGCAGTCAAATGTTGCGAAATAATCCTTCGGTGTCTCGGCACGGCGGATCATCTCGAAACTTCCATCTTCATGGAGAAGGATCTCAGAAGATTTCAGTTTACCATTGTAGTTATATCCCATGGCAAAACCATGAGCTCCTGTATCATGGATCACAAGAAGATCTCCCATATCAACCTTCGGAAGATAGCGGTCAATTGCAAACTTATCATTGTTTTCGCAGAGAGAACCTGTCACATCATACATATGATCACATGGCTGGTCTTCTTTTCCCATAACAGTGATATGATGGTATGCGCCATACATTGCCGGACGCATCAGGTTTACAGCACACGCATCCACACCAATATATTCTTTATGAGTATGCTTCTCATGGATTGCCTTAGTTACCAGGCAGCCATACGGTCCCATCATGAAACGTCCCATCTCTGTATAGATTGCAACATCACCCATTCCGGCCGGAACAAGTACTTCTTCGTATACTTTGCGGACACCCTCACCGATCTCTCTGATATCATTCGGAGTCTGATCTGGTTTGTAAGCGATTCCCACACCACCGGAAAGGTTGATAAACTTCACATGAGCACCTGTCTCCTTCTGAAGTTTCACTGCCATTTCAAACATCTCTTTCGCCAGCATCGGATAATACTCATTTGTCACAGTATTGCTTGCAAGGAATGCATGGATACCGAATTCCTCGGCACCTTTTTCCTTCAGGATCTTGAATGCTTCAAAAATCTGCTCTGTTGTCATACCATATTTGGCATCTCCAGGGTTGTCCATAATATCGTTGCTGATCTTAAACACTCCGCCCGGATTATAACGACAGCTGATCACCTTCGGAATATATCCTACTGCTCTTTCTACACTCTCGATATGTGTAATATCATCAAGATTGATGATTCCGCCGATTTCATTTGCATATTTGAATTCTTCTTCCGGTGTATCATTGGAAGAAAACATGATATCTCCCTCTTTGCATCCGATTGCTTTGGACATCATCAGCTCTGTCATGGAAGAACAGTCACAGCCACAGCCATACTCCTGAAGGATCTGGATCAGAAATGGATTTGGAGTTGCCTTCACAGCAAAGAATTCTTTGAAGCCCTTATTCCATGCAAATGCTTCTTTCACTGCCTTTGCATTCTCGCGGATACCTTTTTCATCATAAAGATGGAAAGGTGTAGGAAACTGCGCTGTGATTTCCTGAAGTTTATCCAGGGTGACAAATGGTACTTTTTTCATAATAATCTTTTCTCCTCTTACTTCTTGTGTATATGTGTATATAAATGATCCTGACAGTACTCGTAGTTTCCGTTACATTTGGAACAGAAACGGAATTCCAGATTCGGATCATCTTTCTCTGTACGACCACAGACTGCACATTTGTGCTTTGTCACTTCCCCTGACTTGCTGCCCCCCGGGAAGGGAACGGTCTTACTTTCTCCCATTGCTCTCTTAAACTGGTTTCTGCGATGGATTTCCTTCGGATTGTATCGGTTAAGATTTCTTGTACCAAGGAAGAAAATAATAAAGTTCAGTAAGGATGCGATGATCGGCAGTGCCATAAACCATGCTCCTCCCATAAAATATCTGACAATATCATATACCACAAGAGCAGCATATACAATCGCCATCCACTTCATCTTGATCGGGATTACAAAGTACAGTAAAACCTTCATATCCGGATATGTCAGCGCATATGCCAGAAAAATAGATAAACTGATATAATACGTTGAAAACTGTGATCCATTCAGATAAGCATCTAACACTCCACCTGTGATAAAATACAAAATAAACGCAGAAATTACTGTAAAAATCATTCCAGATAAAATATATACAGTAAATCTGAATGATCCCCATGTACGTTCCAGCGATGCACTGATCGGATAATAAAAGAACAATATCGCAATCACAAACCATAAAGCAGATGACGTACTCGGCGGATAAATAATCCATGTAACAAGTCTCCATATCTGACCATGCAGGATTTCAGAGACATTCAAACTCAACATGGAAAGAGCCCCCGGATTAATATACATCAATGCATATCCCAGTACATAACTTACAATAATATAAATCGTAAGATTCTCAATCCCGCGATTTCCAAATTTTCGTTCCAGTTTGTCAATAAATTTCATAAATCTCCTTTTCTCACAAAATGCTATTCGTTCTTTCGTTACAGCGGATATCCACAATCTGCTTTCTCTGCGTAATTCTGCACCGAATAACTGCCTCTCAGTTCAGACACAAAATCAGAAAAACTTCTTCTTGGAAAGAAATATCGCTGCAATAATACTTGCCACTACAGAAAGGATGATAACGATAAGAAATCCCCATGGTGTCCTGGAAAACGGCATTCCCGCAGCACTCAGGTTCATACCATACGCACTGAAAACAATAGTCGGAATACTCATAACAATGGTAATAACAGCCAGAACCTTCATGACAATGTTCAGGTTATTGGAAATAACTGACGCAAAAGTTCCCATCATACTGCTGAGGATACCACTGTAAATATTAGCCATCTCAATGGCCTGCTTGTTCTCAATGATAACATCCTCCAGAAGCTCTGTATCCTCCGGATATTTCTTGATACTCTCCACCTTCAGAAGTTTCTCCAGAACCATCTCATTGGAACGCAGAGATGTGGTAAAGTATACCAGTGATTTCTCCAGTTCCAGAAGTTCCATCAATTCCTGATTTCTTGTAGACAGATGAAGTTTCTCCTCAATCTGCTCGCTCTTCTTATCTATAATACGCAGATATCTCAGATACATGCTGGCATTACGGTACAAAATCTGCAGAATAAATCTGGTTTTCATATAGGTAAAAAAGTTTCTTACCCTGCCTTCCATAAATCTTGTCAGAACCTGTGTGTCTTCCAGACATACAGTAAAGATCATCTTCTGAGTCACGATAATACCAAGAGGAATGGTCACATACCAGTCCTTCTCGTTACGTTCTTCAATCGCAGGTACATCTGCAAGGATAAGGGTATAATTGTCCTCCACTTCTATACGGGAACGCTCTTCCTCATCCAAAGGTGCGCGCAAATCGTCCACCTCTATCCCAAACTGCTCGGAAATTTCAAAAATTTCTGTTGCCGTAGGATTCGTCAGCGCAATCCAACAGCCCTCCTGTGGTTCCTGTATTTCATGGATAGCGCCATCGATTGTCTTAAAAATCCTTACCACGATCCACACTTCCCTTCTTTTTCTCGATTTCCCCTCAATAGATTGTTACTGTTTACTCTGTTCTCAGTAACAATAAATCTGCAACTATTCAGAGTTTCTGCAAGAGATTACTGAACAGTTACGTTTACTCTTTATTTTCACAAAGACTCAAACATCATTATAATTTGAACATGAATTTTTGTCAATTCCAATGCTTTCGGTTTACAAAACTTTTACACTTCGCTATAATAAAGTAGTATTTATTTATAAAAGTCCCGTAAAGTGGGGCGTACAGATTGCGGGAGTGATTTTCCAAACACGCTCTAACTATGGCAACTGAATTCAGGTGAAATATCCCGCAAAGTG
>ENA-OPSV01001684-OPSV01001684.1-human-gut-metagenome-genome-assembly--contig:-NODE-1684-length-14494-cov-4.187409_pt1 | contig 14494 bp, 9 predicted proteins | sample MGYA00241460_ERZ501912 | MGnify/ENA primary metagenome ERZ501912 (study PRJEB25962, sample SAMEA2042402) | human gut metagenome | biome: human gut; feature: human-associated habitat; material: faeces...
TGTTGGATCGGCGTTACGGCTTTCAGGTTTTTATTTAGTTGCTGCTTTAACAGGCAGCTGCGTTAAAAGTTCGATTGTAGAGCCGTCGGCAAAGGACAGACTGCTTAGAGAAGCCTTCCAAGTCACTTTGCTGAAATCGCTGTTCATAACCTTGGCATCATCAGTCAGAAAAGGGTTCAGCTCCCAGTTGAATTTATAAACTGCGGTCTGTTTGGCGGCAAGGTCTTTGCTGCTGGCAAAATTACCACTGTAAAATAATTCATTATCAGCGTTGTAAAGCTCCAGAACACCGGTAAAATACTGCAACTCCCTCATCGCGTTGTTAGTCAGCTGAATATCTGCTTCTAACAGGCGTATAACGCCGGAATAAGGAGCCGAAGTTATAAAGATTTTTTGCGGAGAAACGGCAACAGCGTCGCCGATCTGCTTTTGTACAGGAGCGTTAAGTTCAGCCAGTTTGTTTTGTAAGGCCTGATCACGTTCATTGATCAAAGTTTTCAGATTGTTGATCTTGGTTATCTGCCAGGTATCGTCAGTAAGCTGCTGCATAGCAAGTTCTACTAAAAAATGTTTGTCTAATTCGCTGTCGAAAACTTTGATGGTTACGACAGCGACACTGCCATTTTTCTGAATCTTTTCCACACCCTGATACTGCATAGAATTGACGCCTGTCTTGTTTTTCAGATTATTGACAATATCAGTGCCGTTGTTTTGCAGCATCGGCGAGTCAGCATCACTTGGATCTGCTTCTTCCATAGTACCGCCGTTGACGTATTGTCTGGTCTGGTCGATCAGGATCGGGACGGCAACACCTTTGATATTCTGTACTAACGCAGCCAGAATCGGGCTTGACAGGCGTTCGTTACCAAAAGAGGCAACAACGACATCGTCATAAGCACTGCTGTAAAGTGTTTCCATATCGACGTGCTTTTCAAAAGCCGCAAAATCGTGCTTTTGTACTGCGCTGCCAATAAGGCCCAGCGAATACTGCGGCGTTTTGACCCAGTAGGCAAAGTACCATGCCACTGCGGCGGCTATTGCGATAACGGCAAACAGCAGCAGGTATTTTAATTTTTTTGTTTGCATAAGTGCATCCCCTCAAAAACTTTAAATTTATTATAATGCCTATTATACTACGACTTTGAAAGGATGCAACTTTTTTAGTCAACAATATAAATAAATTTTGTTTTAAAACTTAACAAGATAATAAAAAAGCTCAGACGTTGGAAAAGTATCTTTCCAGGCCCGAGCTTTTTTGCGGTTGTACGCTTTGGAATTTGCGGGACGTTTGGTTACCGGGTCAATGTTGCCCCAGTTTTTGCGACGGCTTTTGTTGATCTCCTGCTGCGTCTTTTTCGACAGCTTGACGAATGGAATGAATTTTGCCATAAAGTTCACCTCGTTTGTGGTTGGTTGGCTATATTATAACATAGAAAAGGTTGTTTATGCAGATTATATCCATATATGGTATAATTTTTAAAAAGTATTAAAATGAAGAGAAAAGTAAAATTTATACTGGTTGCTTTTAGTATATTTTGTCATTAGCTGTTAACTTGAAGCTGTTTTGAATTTATACTAATCTAATGTTGGAAATTGTAAGTTCACCTGAAAAGAGGCAGGCTATGAAAGTATTTAATAACATTACTGATATACTTCGGGATGATATGACATCCACAATTAAAAAGGGCAGTAAAGTTTCTATTGCCGCGGCTTGTTTTTCTATGTACGCTTATAATGAATTGAAAAAACAGCTGGAAAATATTGATGAGTTTCGATTTATATTTACATACCCTACATTTATTGCAGAAAAGGCTGAAAAGCAAAAACGCGAATTCTATATTCCGCGTCTTAATCGTGAACATAGTTTGTATGGGACTGAATTCGAGTTGAAGCTACGAAATGAGATGACGCAAAGAGCTGTTGCACGGGAATGTGCTGAATGGATACGCAAAAAAGCAACTTTTAAATCAAATACTACAGGCAACAATATGAGCGGTTTTGCTACAGTAGAATCTGTTAAGGAAAATGTTGCCTATATGCCGTTAAATGGCTTTACTACAGTAGACATTGGCTGTGAGCGTGGTAATAACAGCTATAATATGGTCAATCGAATGGAAACACCTTTTTCTGAACAATATATGCAGCTTTTTGAAACCATCTGGAATGATAAAACTCAGTTGCAGGATGTTACTGATGTTGTTATTGAGAATATCAGTACTGTTTATAATGAAAATTCACCGGAGCTGATTTACTTCATGACACTTTACAATGTGTTCAGTGAATTTTTAGAAGATATTTCTGAAGACGTACTGCCAAATGAAGCGACCGGATTTAAAGCCAGTAAAATATGGGATATGCTTTATGATTTCCAAAAAGATGCTGTACTTGCCATTATCAATAAGTTAGAAAAGTATAACGGCTGTATTCTTGCAGATAGCGTAGGTCTGGGTAAAACTTTTACCGCTCTTGCCGTTATCAAATATTATGAGAACAGAAATAAAACCGTGCTGGTGCTTTGCCCCAAAAAACTGGCAGAAAACTGGAATACCTATAAAGATAATTATATCAATAACCCCATTGCAAGCGATCGCTTAAACTATGATGTTTTGTTCCATACGGATCTTTCCAGGGAATATGGAAATTCCAATGGACTGGATCTGGATCGTCTGAATTGGGGTAACTATGACCTTGTGGTAATCGATGAATCGCATAACTTTAGAAATGGTGGCGCAATTTCAGGAGACGACAGCAGGGAGAACCGATACCTGAAATTGTTGAATCGTGTAATTCGTGCTGGGGTAAAGACCAAGGTGCTAATGCTTTCTGCTACCCCTGTTAATAATCGCTTTAATGATCTGAAAAATCAACTGGCAATTGCCTATGAGGGTGATTCAAAGTTAATTAATAACGAATTGGATACAACAAAAACGATTGATGAAATATTTCGTCAAGCCCAGAAAGCTTTCAATGTATGGAGTAAACTGGAACCGGAGTCTCGCACTACAGAAGCCTTGCTTCGCACATTAGATTTTGATTTTTTTGAAGTGTTGGACAGCGTTACGATTGCTCGTTCCAGGAAGCATATTATCAAATATTATAATACCGAAAAAATTGGCAAATTTCCGGAACGATTGAAACCAATCTCGTTATGCCCCAATCTTACAGATATGGACAGTGCGATTAATTATAATGATATCTATGAGCAACTATCATCATTATCGCTTAGAATTTATACTCCGTCTGATTATATTTTTCCAAGTAAAGTTGGAAAATATATTGATTTGGCGCATAACAAAGGTGTAGGATTGACCCAACAGGGGCGTGAAGAAGGTATTCGCCGCCTGATGAGTATAAATCTGCTAAAAAGACTGGAAAGCTCGGTGTATTCCTTCAAATTGACACTTGGTCGGATTCTGGAGCTTATTGTAAGCACTATTCGGGCAATTGACCAGTTTGAAAAATTCGGCTCTGCTGACATTGATATGTATGAAATAAATAAGAGTAATGATTTTGATATGGAAGACCAGAACACCGACTTTTTTTCTGTGGGGAAAAAAGTGCGTATTGAACTCTGCGATATGGATTATATAAGCTGGCGTGATGAATTGAAAAAAGACGCCGATATTCTGGAGCTGCTTACTTTGATGATTGCCGACATTACTCCTGAGCAGGACAAGAAGCTGCAAACGCTGCTCAAATTACTTTCGGAAAAAATTGAGCAGCCAATTAACGTCGAAAACAAGAAAGTACTGATCTTCTCGGCGTTTTCTGATACCGCAGAATATCTGTACGAGCAAGTTGGTAAATACATAAAAAATAAATATGACATGGAAACGGCAATGGTAACTGGTGATGTTGAGGGAAAAACCACCATTAAAGGGTTCAGGGCAACTTTAAATAATGTCCTTACGTGTTTTTCACCAATATCCAAGGGCAAAGACGTGCTGATGCCTAACAGTAAAGAAGAAATTGATATTCTGATCGCAACAGACTGTATTTCGGAAGGTCAGAATCTACAGGATTGCGATTATCTGGTAAATTATGATATTCACTGGAATCCGGTACGCATTATTCAGCGTTTTGGCCGAATAGACCGTATTGGCAGCAGAAACGCATATATCCAGCTGGTCAACTTCTGGCCTGATCTAACCTTGGACGAGTATATCAATCTTAAAAACCGTGTTGAAACACGCATGAAGATTTCTGTCATGACTTCCACAGGCGATGACGACCTTATTAATGCAGAAGAAAAAGGCGACCTGCAATACCGTAAACAGCAGTTACAACGTTTGCAGGAAGAAGTGGTAGATATCGAGGATATGTCTTCCGGTATTTCTATCATGGATTTGGGCCTGAATGAATTTCGCCTTGATTTGTTAGAATATGTAAAGAATCATAAAGATCTGGATAAGAAGCCCTTTGGGCTCCATGCAGTGGTGCCTGCCAGAGAAGACATGCCGCAAGGCGCTATCTTCATACTGAAAAATACCAATAACAGGATAAATATAGATAATCAAAACCGTATCCATCCATTCTACATGGTCTATATTGGAGCGGACGGAGAAATCATCTGTGATTACCTTAACCCAAAGAAGCTGCTTGATACTATAAGGCTGCTTTGCCGGGGCAAAGATGAAGCGATTACAGAATTGTGCCATAAATTTAATGAAGAAACTAACGACGGCAGAGATATGCGCGCAATGTCAGAATTGCTGAATGAAGCGATCGACTCCATTATTGATATCAAAGAAGAAAATGATATTGAAAGCTTGTTTAAAACTGGCGGCACGTCTGCCTTATTGTCAGAGGTATCAGGAATAGAGGATTTTGAATTGATCTGTTTTATCGTTGTAAAATAGGGAAGTGTTGAAATGTTGGGCTTACCGCGATCCACCGAATTTAATAAGCGTATTCCCAAGCAGAAGTTTTATGAGCATCTTGCCGGAACTGCTGCCCTAAAGCGATTTTTTGCAGAACAGGTAAAGTCTGTTTACTGGCGTAATAAGATAGCAGCTACGACTATGAATATTGCTGACGGCACGGCAGTAACAGAGATAGAAGTATTTGAGATACATCTTAATCAGTCCCAAATTGATGAGAATGTTTTGCGTCAAATTGACAAAGTGATACCCTATCATATTTTGTTTTTGCTGGAATACGAAGGTAAGCATAAAGCTGTTATAAGTTATAAAGAAGCTGCAGCGGCAGGCAGTAAAGCGTTTGCTATTATGCGCTATTATTATACAGACTGGCTTCCGCTGAATGAAATGACTGTTAAACTAGAAGGCTTGAATATTGATACGATTTATGAAAATTTTGTGCGGCAGATTGCCGCAGATCAGCTGCAAAGTAATAATGAAGACAGTATTAAGCACGCTATAGAAAAAGAGGAAAAAAGGCGGCGGCTAAAAAAACAGATGGCTGCTTTACAAAACAAAATCCGCAAAGAAAAGCAGCTGAACAGGCAGATACAGTTGAATATTGAATTAAAAAAGTTAAAAAGAGAGTTGGATTTATTATGATAGATAATGAGAAAATTAAATGCATGGTTATACGTGCATTGGAGAAATTTTATTTACAAGATGAAAAACTTATTGATTTTGGTGTTAATGAAACAACTATATCAGCACGTATTGCGATGTATTTATACGAATTAGTAGAGAAAGAAAAGAAGGCAGAAAAAATATATGTTGATTGTGAATATAATAAGTATAGAGAAAATCAAAGAAAACCAGCTCCTGCCAGTTATCCGCACAAGTCAATAAGACCTGACATAATTATACATTCACGCGGTAATGACGATAATAATCTTTTATATTGCGAAGTAAAGAAAAATGAAGTTTCTCAAAATGATATAGCAAAGATAAATCATGTACTCAAAAAACTTTGTTATCATATGGGTTTATCAATACATAACATTTCTTCTAAAAGTGTGACTTTAAGATGGGTTAAACAAGGGGAACAGGCTGGAAGGAAAAAACTTGATATAAAGTATATTTGGAATAAAAAAAAGAAAGAATTGGAGCAGAGTAAAAATGGGCAATTATAAAATGCGTATGGAGTCGGTTGATATGACGGCTCAGAATATTGAAAAAATAGGGGCTATGTTTCCGAATTGTATCACCGAAACTATTGATGAGAACGGCAAGCCGAAGAAGGCTATTAACTTTGAACTTCTCAAGCAGATGCTTGCTGATGAAGTGATAGACGGTGATGAAGCATATGAATTTACATGGGTAGGGAAAAAGGCCGCTATTGTGGAAGCACACAAACCCATTCGCAAAACTTTGCGCCCCTGTAAAGAGGAGAGTAAGGATTGGGATAAGACCGAGAACCTGTATATCGAAGGCGACAATCTGGAAGTGCTGAAGCTTTTGCAGGAAAGTTATCTTAATAAGGTTAAGATGATATATATCGATCCGCCATATAATACAGGCAAAAATTATATATATAGAAATGATTTTTCGGTTGATAGTGATGAATACGATGAGAAAGCGGGTTTGATTGATGAAGATGGAGCACGTTTAGTTTCTAATCCTATAGGTTCTGCAAGATACCACTCAGTATGGCTTTCTATGATGTATCAGCGACTTCTTCTTGCAAGAAACTTATTAACAGATGATGGCGTATTAGTGTGTGCAATCGATGAGAATGAATTATTTTCATTGGGTATGATTTTGAAGGGAATTTTCGGAGAAGGCATATATGACCATGTTTGTGTATCTGTGGTTCATAACCCACGAGGTCAGCAGGGGAAAAATTTTTCTTACACGAATGAATATGCCATATTTGTTTTTCCTAAAGCAATTAAAGCGATAGCAGATAAAAGAATCAATGACGAAGATGTTAGTTGGTCCCCTTTAAGAAACTGGGGAAGTGAATCGGAACGTGCTGATGCAAAAAATTGTTTTTATCCTGTTATTGTGCAAAATGATAAAATAATAGGCTTTGGTGATGTTTCACCAGATGATTACCATCCGACACAGACAGTTAAAGATGGTGATATATATTATGTGTACCCGATAGATAGACAGGGGATTGAGCGGAAATGGAGATATGCCAGACAGACTGTTGAAAGCATATGGGGGATGTTGCGTCCTAAAAAAATATCTGGTGGATATGATATTGAGCTTGGAAAAACATTCGGTGTACAAAAAACAATATGGGATGAGAAAAAATACGATGCTAATGAGTACGGTTCAAAAATTGTAAGCAGTTTGGTACCTGGAGGAGGTTTTTCATTCCCTAAAAGCTTATACACGGTATACGATTCAGTATATGCAGCGACAGCATATGATAAAGAAGCTATAGTAATGGATTTTTTCTCGGGTTCTGGAACGACAGCACATGCGGTTATGAAGTTAAATGCAGAAGATGGAGGACATAGAAAATTTATAATGGTTCAATTACCAGAAGACTTAAATGAGGCAGTTTCAAGACCGGGGCTGGACGCTCGTCTTAAGTCAAATATTGAGGCGACTATTAGTTTTCTTAACGAACAGGGGTATGAACCCACAATATGTAGCATCGGAGAAGAACGAATTAGAAAAGCTGGCGAATCTATTAAAAATGATTACCCAAATGTTACATTGTTAGATACTGGATTTAGAGTGCTGAAACTGGATGATTCCAACATGACTGACGTTTATTACAGTGCTGACGAATACGATCAAAATATGTTGTCTAAATTGGAATCCAATGTCAAAGCAGACCGCAGCGATATTGACTTGCTATTTGGCTGTTTGCTGGAATGGGGCTTGCCGCTTTCCCTGCCTTATAAATCGGAACAGATTGAAGGCTGCACCGTACATACCTACAATGACGGCGACCTGATTGCCTGTTTTGACAAAAATATTTCCAATAATGTTATTAAAACTATTGCCAAACGCAAACCGCTGAGGGCCGTGTTCCGTGACAGCAGTTTTGCCAATAGCCCTGCCAAAATCAATGTAACCGAAATTTTTAAATTACTGGCGCCGGATACCAGAGTGAAGGTCATTTGAGGTGGATGCTATGGCGGAGAAAAATAAAAAAGAAGTGACTATAAGAAGTTCTGCGGCAGAATATCTGACATATGTGGCATCTGTCGGTGACAGTGCGGATAGTATTGAAATGCGTTATGAAGACGAGAATATATGGCTGACCCAAAAGATGCTGGCTGCACTATACGATGTATCCATTCCGGCAATCAATCAACATTTGAAGAAGATATATGCTGATTGCGAACTTGAGCCTTCGGCAACTATTAAGAAATACTTAATAGTTCAAACAGAGGGTAATCGCACGGTTAGTCGAGAGGTTGACCATTACAATCTCAACGCAATTATTGCGGTTGGGTTTAAAGTAAATAATCAACGTGCGGTTCGTTTTCGTGTCTGGGCAAATCAAATTGTTGAGCAGTACACCGTCAAGGGCTGGGCAATGGATGTGGAACGATTAAAAAACGGCGGGAGCATTTTAACCGAAAAATATTTTGATGAACAGCTGGAACGAATTCGTGAAATACGGCTTTCAGAGCGTAAGTTTTATCAAAAACTTACTGACATTTATGCTACAGCAATTGATTATGATAAGAATGCTAAAACAACAAAGGACTTTTTTGCAAAGGTTCAAAATAAAATGCATTATGCCGTTCATCATACAGCGGCAGAACTCATTGTGGAAAGAGCCGATGCAGATAAACCGCATATGGGACTTACCCGCTGGAAAGCGGCACCTGACGGAAAAATTTCCAGGCGTGACGTTTCCGTTGCAAAAAATTATTTAACTGCCGATGAGATGGCTTCACTTGAGCTGATTGTATCTGCTTATCTGGATTTGGCAGAAAACAGAACAAGGCGAAAAATACCTATGACAATGGAAGATTGGGCAAAACGTATTGATATTTATTTAGCTGCTGATGATTTGGCCATATTGCAAAATCCTGGTAAAATCACTGCTGCTATTGCGAAAGACCATGCAGAGACTGAATTTGAGAAATATCGAATTATTCAGGATAAACTTTTCATGTCCGACTATGACAGATATTTGCTGGAATTAGAGGAAAAAGTAAAAGTGACTGGTGAGAAAGAATGAAACTACAATTTAAACATCAGAAGTTCCAATCCGATGCGGCAAAAGCAGTATGTGATGTATTTGCCGGACAGCCTTATCTGACCCCGACTTATCTGATCGATAAAGGGAATGAGCAGGGGCAGGGTTCTTTGATAGATTTTGCCGGCTGGAACAATCAGCGTATCGTGCCGGAATTAAATGATGGCATCATACTTGAAAATCTTAATAAGATACAGAGAAATTATCAAATAGAGCCGTCTAAAAAGCTGGAGGGCAAATACAACCTGACTGTAGAGATGGAAACAGGTGTCGGTAAAACATATACTTACATCAAAACCATGTACGAGCTGAACAAGCGTTATGGCTGGAGCAAATATATTGTGGTAGTACCGAGTGTTGCCATTCGCGAAGGCGTTTATAAAACTTTTCAGGTGACACAAGAACATTTTGCGGAGGAATACGGTAAGAAGATTCGTTTCTTTATTTATAACTCCAAGCAATTGACGGAAATTGACAGATTTGCTTCTGATAGTTCTATCAACGTGATGATCATTAATTCACAGGCATTCAATGCAAAAGGTAAGGATGCAAGACGTATTTCTATGAAATTGGATGAGTTCCGCAGCCGCAGGCCGATCGATATTATTGCCAGGACTAATCCTATCGTTATTATTGATGAACCGCAGTCGGTAGAAGGCAAGCAGACGAAGGAACGCCTGAAAGAATTTAATCCGCTGATGACGCTGCGTTATTCTGCTACTCATAAAAGCGACAGTATCTATAACATGGTTTATCGGCTGGATGCCATGGAGGCTTACAACAAGCGGTTGGTCAAAAAAATAGCAGTAAAGGGCATTACCGAAACAGGCAGTACGGCTACGGAGAGTTATGTTTATTTGCAGGGCATCAATCTTTCCAAGTCTGATCCAACGGCTACGTTAGAGTTTGATTTTAAAGGAGCTGCTGGAATCCGTAAAATCAGTCGTATCGTTGGGATTGGGTATAATTTATACGATAATTCAGGACAATTAGATGAGTATAAGTTGGGCTTTGTCATCAAAGCTATTGATGGACGCGATAATTCTGTCGAGTTTTTGAACGGTATCAAACTGTATGCAGGTGATGTTATCGGTAAGGTAAGCGAGGATCAGCTGCGCCGCATCCAGATCCGCGAAACGATCTTATCGCATATCCAGCGTGAACGGCAGTTGTTTTACAAAGGTATTAAAGTATTATCGTTGTTCTTTATTGATGAAGTTGCCAGGTATAAGCAGTATGATGCGGCAGGACAGGCTTCCAATGGCATTTATGCAGATATTTTTGAGGAAGAATATAACGATGTTGTCAACAACTTACAACTTCAGTTTGGTGAAGATGATTATATTAAGTATTTAGAAGCTATCTCTGCCCATAAAACCCATGCCGGGTATTTCTCGGTAGATAAAAAGGGCAGGCTGATCGACAGTAAGGTGGGGCGCAGGGAAACTACCTCTGATGATATTGATGCTTATGATTTGATTATGAAAAACAAGGAACTGCTTTTGGATAGAGATCCCAAGAAGTCTCCGGTGCGTTTTATTTTTTCTCATTCTGCTCTGCGTGAAGGCTGGGATAATCCCAATGTATTTCAGATCTGTACGCTGAAACAGAGCGGTAGTGATGTGCGCAAGCGTCAGGAGGTTGGGCGAGGGCTGCGTTTGTGTGTCAATCAGGATGGCGAACGTATGGACAGCAATTTGCTGGGAAATGACGTTCATACTGTCAATGTGCTGACTGTTATTGCCAGCGAAAGCTACGACAGTTTTGCGAAAAGTCTGCAAAGTGAACTGGCTGAGGTTGTAGCAGACCGTCCCCGTGCAGTTACAATAGATCTGTTTATTGGGAAAGTTATTCGGGATGCTAACGGTAATGAACAGGTTATTGATATTGGTATTGCTCAGGCGATTCATTTTGATATGATAATGAATGGTTATATTGACCGTAAAGGTGCGCTGACAGATAAGTATTATGCGGATAAGGCCAATAATGAGATCATGGTTGCCGAGGAGGTTCAGGATTCGGCGGCGGATGTGCTTGCTATTGTTGATTCTATCTATGACAGTAAAGCTATGCTGCCGGAAAATGCCCGCAGCAATAATGTGGAATTACAGGTCAATCATGATAAACTGGCTATGCCGGAATTCAAAGCCTTATGGAAGAGGATTAACAGTAAGTCCGTTTATGTGGTGGATTTTGATACCGATGAGCTGGTGCGTAAGTCTATCAATGCTCTTGATGCTCGATTACGTGTATCCAAGATTTTCTTTAAAGTGGAAACCGGGCATATGGATAATATCAAAAGCAAAGATGCGCTGAGCAGCGGCGATGCTTTTATAAAAGAATCGTCAAATTCTTACGGCACAGGAACTAAAATTACTGTAAATCATAGCGTGAAATACGATCTTGTCGGTAAACTTGTAGAAGCAACGGGACTGACGCGAAAAGCAGTTATTGCAATTTTGACCGGAATCCAGAAAGCAGTTTTTGATCAGTTTAAGGATAATCCCGAGGACTTTATTTTAAAAGCAGCTGCTCTTATCAATGATGAAAAAGCAACTGCCATTATTCAGCATATTACATATAATGTTTTGGATGAGCATTATGATACTGATGTCTTTACTGAGCCGACGATCAAAGGCAGGTTGGGCGTAAATGCGATTAAATCGACTAAGCATCTGTACGATCATATTGTATATGATTCGACTAATGAGAAGAAATTTGCAGAGGATTTGGATGTCAGTAATGATGTTGCTGTGTATGTAAAGCTTCCAGATGGCTTTTATATTTCTACTCCGGTTGGGCGTTATAATCCCGACTGGGCGATTGCATTTTACGAAGGTGCGGTGAAACATATTTATTTTGTTGCTGAGACCAAAGGATCGATGTCGTCTATGCAGCTTCGATTGATTGAGGAATCAAAGATCCACTGTGCAAGAGAACATTTTAAAGCTATCAGCAGTGGAAATGTAGTTTATGATGTTGTGGACAGTTACCAGTCGTTGCTGGATAAGGTTATGAAATAATTTTGGAGGGATATGTAGATGATTGCGCCTACATCAGTAGATACAAATTTGAGCCAGTTACTGGAAGAAGTTAGCAGCGGTAAAATACAGCTGCCTGAATTTCAGAGAAGCTGGACATGGGATGATAATCGTATTCAGGGCATTATTGCCAGTCTTTCACAAGGTTATCCGATGGGGGCTGTTATGCGCCTTCAATATGGAAATCCGGATATAAAATTCAAGTATCGGCCTATAGAAGGCGTAAGTGGAATAAGCGTTATGCCGGAACATTTGGTATTAGACGGTCAGCAGCGCTTGACATCTATTTATCAGGCGGTTTTTTCTGATAAATGTGTGAAGACAAAGAATGACAAAGAAAAAAAGATTGAAAGGTTCTATTACTTGGAAATAGAAAAATGTATGGATGAGAGCGTTGATAGAGCTGATGCTGTTATTGCAGTTCCAGCAGACAGAAAAATTAAGGAAAACTTTGATAGGAATATCAAGCTTGATTTATCTGATCGCAATAAAGAATTTGCGAATAAAATGTTCCCGATGAATATTGTTTATCACAGTAAGCAGCTTACTGATTGGATGATGGGGTATTTTAAATTCTATAACGGGGATAGTGCGGCAACAGATTTGTTCATGGAGTTTAAGGCAAAAGTGATTGACACGATTATCGCTTATAAACTGCCAGTTATAACTATGGACAAATCAACTCCGAGGGATGCTGTTTGTAAAGTTTTTGAAAACGTTAATACTGGTGGAGTAGCGCTCACTGTTTTTGAGTTGGTAACTGCTGCCTTTGCTACAAGGGAATTTGATCTTCGCAAGGATTGGCTTGCATGTAAACGTGTGATACAGGGCAGGGATGATACTCTGCGTACAGATTTATTAGATGGTATTGATGAAACTACATTTTTAACGGCAATTACCTTGTATATCAGTTATATAAATAAGAGTAATGGAAAATCAGGAGCTGTTTCCTGTAAGAAGAAAGATGTACTGGCGCTGGATTTTGATTCTTATATAGCTAACAGGGAACAGATTCTTGTAGGATTTCAACTTGCCAGAGAATTCCTTTTAAAATATCAATTTGTGTTTAGAATGCGTGATCTTCCCTATACAACGCAGCTGATTCCACTTGCGGCAATCTGTGCAGCGCTTGGAAAGTCAAAATGCAATGAGCCCAATACTATAAAAATCCTTTCGCGCTGGTATTGGTGTGGAATTTTAGGTGAGCTATATGGTGGTGCTAACGAAACACGGTACGCCAATGATATAGAGGATGTTATTGAAGAAATTTATGGCAGACCAAATGCTTCGAGAACGATAAATTTTGCTTTTTTCTCTTCGACTAGGTTGCCTACATTGCAGACCAGAAACAGTGCTGCTTATAAAGGTATCATGGCCTTATTTTACATGCAAAAGTGCCGTGATTTTATGAATAATATTACGATTGATATTGTTAACAGTATGCTGCAATCCCCAGATATTCATCATATATTCCCAGAGGCTTACTGTGAAAAAGTGGGCATCAGTCGCCAAAAATATAACTGTATTGTGAATAAAACTCCTATTTTGCCGGAAACAAATCGTTCGATTGGTGGTAATGCGCCGAGTGTTTATACAAGATCCATATTGAAGAAGGTGGTTGGACTTACTGAGTTAGAATTGAAAGGCAGGATCGAATCTCATTTAATAAACTACAAGTCACTTGCAACTGATGATTTTGATACATATTTTATCGACAGAGCCAAGAAAATACTTGATCTTATCGAGATTGCTATGAATAAACCAGTATCAGATAGAAATGCTGAGATTACGGTACAACAATTTGGAGCAGCTTTAAAATGACGGTACAATCTCCGCCACATCGCCGCTAAAATCGTCACTGTTTCGCCTGTTCATAAAAGAATAAAGAAATAAACAAGAAAAGATACAAGATAAAAAAATAAACGTTTTGTATTTACGTTACAGCATCGTGGTATATTCTGCTAACGTACTATCTACAAAGTAAATTCAGTTTAGAGTTTTAATATACTATTTATCTCAATACTAACACAGTAAGCAGAATATAAAGCCAGGTATTATTGCTGAATTATGTAAGCAGTAGTACACGAAACAAAATTTTAAAATATTTTTAAACTGCCCTTGATATAACAGGAGCAGTTTTCTTTTGCCTCAAAGCAGGGAAGTGATTACAAAACAGCGTTTTAATAACTGGTGCAGATAGCTTTCCTTTTTAGTCTGTCCGGAAAAAGAAAAACTCACTGCTTATGCAGTGAGTAAGTAGTGTACTGAATTTTGCTGTTCAGGTAAATCATGCAGGGCAAGGCGCTTAATGTCCGTGGTGACTATTGCTACCGCAGCCGTGTGCGCCGCAGGTGTGGCCT
>ENA-OPSV01001685-OPSV01001685.1-human-gut-metagenome-genome-assembly--contig:-NODE-1685-length-14492-cov-1.785482_pt1 | contig 14492 bp, 9 predicted proteins | sample MGYA00241460_ERZ501912 | MGnify/ENA primary metagenome ERZ501912 (study PRJEB25962, sample SAMEA2042402) | human gut metagenome | biome: human gut; feature: human-associated habitat; material: faeces...
GCTATCAACGCTGCCATGGCAAACCAGTTGAACGAATTCCGCGCATCGGTGGAAAAGCTTATGGAGGAAGGAGTAGGCAAAGACGAAGCTATCTTCCGTCTGCTGAAAGAGACAATCATCGCTTCCGAACCGATCCGTTTCGAAGGCGACGGCTATTCCGAAGAATGGAAACAGGAAGCTGCACGCCGCGGACTGACCAACATCTGCCACGTCCCGGAAGCTCTGATGCACTACGTTGACAATCAATCCAAATCCGTACTTATCGGCGAACGCATTTTCAACGAAACGGAGTTGAACAGCCGTTTGGAAGTGGAATTGGAGAAATACACCATGAAGGTTCAGATTGAAGGCCGTGTATTGGGCGACCTCGCTATCAACCACATCGTGCCGACTGCCGTGGCTTATCAGAATCGCCTGCTCGAAAATCTTCGCGGAATGAAGGAAATCTTCTCTGCCGAAGAATACGAAGTGTTGAGCGCCGACCGTAAAGAGTTGATTCGTGAGATCTCCCACCGGGTGACCTCCATTAAAATACTGGTCCGTGAAATGACCGAAGCGCGAAAAGTAGCCAACCACCTTGAAAACTACAAGGAAAGAGCATTTGCATACGAAGATAAAGTGCGTCCGTATCTCGACCAGATACGAGATCACATCGACCATTTAGAAATGGAAGTAGACGATGAAATATGGCCTCTACCGAAGTATAGGGAACTGTTATTTACTAAATAAAATGTTTTCAAGATTGCACGAAAGCTACCGCTTTTGTGCAATCTTTTTATAGATTCGTTCATTTTCTCATTTTTTATTTTTACTTTTGTGCTGTATAACACAGTTTTGTAGCACCCATGGTAAAAATGAATATGTCAGACATAGATATTTCGGAACCGTTATCCGACATGTTAGCTCCTTTAAACAATGAGCAAAAGGAGTTTCTGATGAATAATTATACGATACAGACCTACAAAAAGAATGAAACCATTTATTGTGAAGGAGAAACCCCCTCTCATTTGATGTGTCTCATCAGTGGCAAAGTAAAAATCTTCAAAGATGGTGTAGGAGGAAGAAGTCAGATTATTCGCATGATCAAACCGCGGGAATATTTTGCGTACCGCGCCTACTTTGCGAAACAGGACTTCGTTACCGCTGCAGCTGCTTTTGAACCTTCCGTTGTCTGTCTGATTCCTATGAGTGCTATCACCACCTTGGTTGCTCAGAATAACGATCTGGCCATGTTCTTTATCCGCCAACTTTCTATTGACCTCGGTATCTCCGACGAACGTACCGTCAACCTGACACAGAAACATATCCGCGGACGTCTGGCTGAATCGTTGATGTTCCTGAAAGAGAGCTACGGGCTGGAAGAAGACGGTTCTACCCTAAGCATTTATCTTTCACGCGAAGATTTGGCTAATTTATCGAATATGACGACTTCAAATGCCATTCGTACATTATCTCAATTCGCTGCAGAACGATTAATCACAATTGACGGAAGAAAGATAAAAATCATCGAAGAAGAAAAGCTGAAGAAAATAAGCAAAATTGGATAAAAAACTCTTTTATGCCAATTGCGCCGCTTTAAACAGTGAACACACATATAGAAAATATAATTGCAGACATCAAGCGTGGTAACAAACAAGCTTTCAAAAAGCTATTTGATGACTACTACCCTATTCTTTGCGTTTTCTCATTTCACTATGTTGAAGATAAAGAAGTCTGCAAAGATATTGTTCAAGACGCATTGTTGGCTTATTGGGAACGAAAAGAAGACTTCAACGATATCTTGAAAGTAAAAAGTTTCCTTTATACTGTCACTCGAAATAAATGTTTGAATTACCTCAAACACGCACAACTAGATATTCCTTTTTTTCACGGAAAAGAAGAATATGACAATGGATTTGAAGCTGAGATTATTGAGCAAGAAACATTTCGCATTGTTCGCAAAGCGGTAGAAGAATTACCTACTCAAATGCGGAATATCATCTTATATTCAATGAAAGGGTTAAAAAACAATGAAATTGCTGACAAATTGCAAATCTCAGAAGGAACTGTCCATAAGTTAAAAAAAATAGCTTATCGCAAACTCCGAGAAAGCCTAAAAGGAATTAATTACATCTTATGTCTTTTTCTATGCAAATAAAGTAACTTTTTGATTACCCCATTTTTTCATTTGGATTGTTTTATATACGAACCAATTGAAAAAATGATGGAATCATTTAAAGAAAAATTTAAGATTGCTAAAGTATTAGCCTCCATATTCACTCATTCGTCAACCTTGGAAGAGAATGAGAGTTACCATAAAGGATTAATGAGAATCCGGAACATCAAAAGATAGCCGACCGGATATTAAATCAGAGGACATATGAAGAACACTCACTGTTGATAAAGAGCTTTTCCTCACAAAAAGCATGGGAAAAGATTTATCCTCTGTTAAATGGAGAAAAGGCACCTAACCTTTTTCTGTGGAAAAGAAGTATGAGATATGCAGCCCTTATCTTACTACTCATGATACCGGTTTCCTATCCTATATATAAATGGATATCTGAAGAACCGATTAGCGAAATCAATCCCGGCACACATGGCGGAGAAGTTACATTAAGTAACGGCACTACATTCAAAATTCCGGAAGGAGCTTTACCAGAAGGGACAAGCAAGATGTTTATCATTGATTCCAAAGGTATCAATTATCAAATGCCTACCAATAAACCTCAAATAAAAGAAATCAAAAACACCCTGCAAACACTACATGGAATGGAATGTCACATAACCTTGTCAGATGGAACGAAAGTACATTTAAACGCAGAATCCCAATTGATATATCCTGTATGCTTCAGTAACGAACAACGTATTGTCCAAATCAAAGGAGAAGCATATTTCGATGTTGCTCCAGACAGTGAACATCCATTTATTGTCCAAACACCATATACCTCTATTCAAGTGACAGGAACAACTTTCAATGTCAGAGCCTATCCAGACGAGAATATTGAAAGCACTACACTTATTAATGGATCTATAAAAATTAAAAGTAAAAACGAAGATTTCGAATTAACTCCCAACCAACATTTCATTTTTGACAAGAATTCCAAAAGAAATACTGTAACCAATGTAAATACAGAATTATACACATCTTGGGAATCCGGTTCATTCATATTCAAAAATATCCCTCTTGAGAGTGTCATGTCATATCTTTCTAAATGGTATGGATTCAAATACACATTTGAAGATGATGCTGTCAAACAAGTAAAAATTGGAGCCTATCTTAATCGATATGCAAATATGAATCCGATTATTGACATGATAAAAGAACTGAACCTGGTAGATATAAAACAAAGAGAAGGCGTTCTGCATATCTCTTATAAATAATTACTAATACATTATAACTAACGCTTATGAAAAGACGAGCACATTCCTTATTCAGAGGGATATCGCGTACGAGCAGAAATATTATCAAGCTCTGCTTTTTATGCGTATTCTCTCTATCTTCACTTATGATTCAGGCACAAGACAACCAGAGAATATCGGTTGATCTTAGAGAAGAGACTTTAGAATCAGTACTCTGGTACCTGCAAAATCGAACAAAATTTATCTTTATGTATGCAACTGAAGATATCGCTAACATTACTGATATCAGTGTAAGAGCAAAAGACAAAACAATTACCGAAATTTTGGACGAATGCCTGGAAGGAACTAATCTCACTTACGAAATTTCAGGTAGTGCTATCGTTATCAAGAAAAGAAAAACTGACAAAATCACTATTAGCGGTTGGATACGTGACACAAGCGGTGAAGCACTTCCGGGAGCTACGGTCAGTGTTCGAGGATCAAAGCAAGGAGCTATTGCCGGATTGAACGGACACTACACCTTTAGCATTCCGGCACAGGAAGGACTAATATTGACCTATTCGTTCATCGGAATGGAAAAGAAAACAGTCAAATATACAGGAAAGAGAACCATCAACGTCACTCTAAACAATTCCTCAAATACAGAAATAGACGAAGTAGTGGTAACCGGTTATCAGAACATCCAGCGACGTGACCTGGTAGGTTCGATCACTACCGTCAAAGCCAAGGATATCATAATGCCTTCGTATACCACTATTGACCAAATGTTACAAGGACGTGTGGCAGGTATGGTAGTGACCAATACCAGTAGCCGCGTAGGTACTGCTCCCAAGATTCAGATTCGTGGTACAAGTACACTATTAGGTAATCAGGACCCGTTATGGGTAGTAGACGGAATTATTCAGGAGGACCCATTAGAATTGGATGCGACCTCTCTAATGACCAATGACTTAAAAAATATCATCGGTAACCAGATATCTTGGCTGAATCCGGCCGATATTGAAAGCATCAGTATTCTAAAAGATGCTTCTGCAACTGCTATTTACGGTTCAAAGGCATCTAATGGTGTCATTGAAATTACCACTAAAAAAAATACTACTGATCGTTTAAGCGTTAATTACACATCCAATTTTATAATAGGAACACGACCTAATTACGATCAGTTCAATTATATGAATTCAAAAGAAAGGGTACTGTTCTCACAAGAAGCTTTCAACTGGGGAACTCCTTACAGTGCTGAACCTATCAAACAAATGTACACGTACGAAGGATTATTGAATATGTATTTATCACATGATATATCCTCTGAAGAGTTCCTTGCCCAACGGAATGTTTTGGAAACACAAAACACAGATTGGTTCAAACTACTAACCCGCCGCGCTTTCAGCCATAATCACAATCTAAGTGTTTCCGGCGGAACAAACAAATACAGTTATTCGGCTTCTATGGGATATTCCAAAAGCGAAGGACAAGAAATTGGAAATGATAGTGAACGCATGACCGGCCGTCTTGCTATCACTATACGTCCGGTACAGAAACTAACCATAAATGCAGCTATCAATGGAAGTGTAAACACGAATAAAGGATTTGCGGGAGGAGTCAATCCTTTAGGATATGCCACTACCACTAACCGCTCAATAGACCCTGATGTCTATTATCAGATGAAAGCCTCCTATCCATATAATGAAGGAGTAAGATCGTTATCATACAATTTCATTAATGAACGGGAGAATAGCGGCTCAAAATCAGCATCCAGCTATCTGTCCGCCTCACTTGACTTAAAATGGAACATTCTAGACTGGCTGACTTATCAATTCACCGGAGGATATTCGGATAATAATAGTACAAACGAGGCATGGGAATCGGAACGGACATTTTACATTGCCGAGAATTATCGCGGATATGACTTTAACTCGGTTTCACCAGCCAGTAAAGAATTCAAAGCCGCCTTACTTCCTTTTGGTGGTGAATTGTTTACTAACAACACACATCAATACTCTTACAACATACAGAACAAGTTGCAATTCAGTAAGGCTTTTAATGATGAGAACCGATTGAATGCACTAATAGGTATGGAATTGCGTTCTACTACCAACAAAGGAATCAACAATACGGTATGGGGATATGTTCCCGATAGAGGAGAAGTCATCACAAGCCCGACCACCTTACAAGCTTTCGAACCGATTACCGGTTCTCAAAACAGCGGTTGGGGCATTCTACAAAGAATATATGACGGTGGTTGGAGAAAAGTTAATACTACAGATAATTTCTTCTCTGTATTTGCCACACTGGCCTATTCATTCAAAAATCGCTATGTAATAAATGCCAATGTACGTAATGACGCATCCAACCGCTTCGGACAAGATACCAATCATCGTATTGACCCAACCTACTCATTTGGTTTCTCATGGAGGGCTTCAGAAGAAAGGTTTATGAGAAAATATGTGGGCTGGATAACTAACTTAAACTTCCGCGGCACTTATGGTATTCAGGGAAATGCACTCACACGTCTTAGCCCGGATCTAATTCTGAATCAAGGAACAGTAGCTGATCTATACAATAGATATCAATCTACTATTTCCCAGATTCCGAACCCGACTCTGTCTTGGGAACGTACCAAATCATGGAATTTCGGAATCGATCTGGAATTATTTAATCTGTTCAACATGAATCTGGAATATTACACAAGACGCTCTAATGCGATTGTCGAATTAGACCTGCCTTATGAATATGGAATTTCTTCTATGAAACGTAACGGAGGTATTATCCACAACAGAGGTATCGAATATACATTGACTTTTACTCCGATACAAAAACGTGACTATGCATTAAGTGTCAGCCTGAATGCATCTAAAAACTGGAACGAGGGCGGGCATACGGATATCGAAGTCAAGGCTAGTGATTTTCTGAACGGACGCTCGGATATCATACTCAAGCAAGGTTATCCCCTTAGTAGTTTCTGGTCATACTCATTTGCCGGTCTGAATGGACAAACCGGAGAACCTCAATTCAACCTTCTGGATATTCCGGATGACCAACGAAGCCGATTGATAGACCCGACCACCTACCTGGTTTATTCAGGGCAAAGAGATCCCTATTTTACAGGTGGATTAAGTTTAAGTTTCCGGTATAAATCACTGACTCTGAACAGCAGTTTCTCACTCTTGCTTGGCAACAAAAAACGTCTGCCCTCGCCCTACTCGCAGTTTAGCAGTTCCTACTATATGCCAGACCCATATACGAATATAAACCGTGATTTGTTAAACCGTTGGAAAGAGCCGGGAGACGAAGCACATACTATCATACCTTCACTGCCTAAGGGCAATATGTCTCTCATACAATTACCTAATGGAGAGAGTACTTTCAAAATCCCGGTATGGGAGCAGTCTGATGCTATGGTTGTAAGTGGTTCATTCCTACGCTGCCGTAATATCGGTTTATCTTGGCAAATGAAACGCGAATGGTGCGAAAAGATATACATGAAGAACTTGTCACTCAACTTCAACATGGATAATATCTTCGTTATCGCCAGCAAACGTTTCAACGGGTTCGACCCGGAAATCAGCAATAGTGTACTTCCGCGCAATTACTCACTAGGTATTAACATTGGTTTCTAAAAAAAATAAAAGATGAAAAAATTTATATATACAATTATAGGAATCGTTTTATTATCACTGTCCTCCTGCTCCGACTTTCTGGAACCGAAATCCCAAAGCGAATATGTTCCTAAAGACGCTAACGCCCTCCAAGAGATGCTAATCGGCAGTGCTTACCCCCAACATAAGTCAGGCAACAATTTACTAGGTTTTTTAAGTTTCCTCGATGATGATGTCCAGTTCCACAAAACCGGGTATGAGTTCGATTCCAACTCATCAGGATATGTAGAATCCAAGAAAGCAGTTTTCACATGGCAACCGGATATGTTCTTCATAATGGAAAAGAACAGTCCCGTTGTTTACAATATCTGGGAAGGTTACTATAAATTTATTTTAGGGGCAAATGCCGCACTTGATTATATTGGTGATGTAAACGGAACAGAAGCTGAAAAGAACTATGTGATTGCCCAAGCTTTAGGTCTAAGAGCATTCTACTACTTCATGTTAGTCAATCACTTCGGTGCACCTTATAATTATGACAAGCAAGCAGCGGGAGTACCTCTTAAATTGACAAGTAACCTACTGCCCGAAGAAGATTTATTAATGACACGTAATAGTGTAGAAGAAGTTTATAACCAGATTATAGAAGATTTGAGCGAAGCGGAACGGTTGTTTCTCACTTTATCGAAAGATAAGCAATACGAACCGAACTATTTAATCAGCCTTCCTATGATACAATTATTGAAATCCCGTGTTTTCCTTTACATGGAAAATTGGAAGGATGCAGCGATATATGCCGACAAGGTAATCAATGAGTGGTCTTTCTCTTTAATCAATTTGAATAATCTGCCTTCTACGTCAACAGTAGAACCTTATTACAATTTCACGTCTTTGAAATCATCAGAAGTAATCTGGCTATATGGAAATGTATCTGATCTCACAGAATTTAATAACGAAACAGTATCTCGTGAAGAGGAAGACCCCGATTATCCCGGTTGGGGAATAAATATTACCTACTATCGGAAAGCCTTCACAGCTTCCGATGATCTGTTGGAAAGTTTTAAAGTTGGAGACTTAAGAAAAGAAAAATACATAGCTAAAGAATATAACAGAATAAATAACAGTTTTTATCCGGACTATTACAGTTCTTTCGGGAAATACCAACTATCTGCAATGGGCGAGCCTAATGGTTCAGAGAATTTTGCACTCTCTTTTAGACTGAGTGAAGCATATCTGAATCTTGCAGAAGCTGCTGCCTACAATAACGAAGAAAGTAAGGCGCTTTCAGCTATGAGAACTTTATTGGAGAATCGTTACGAACCAGAAAAGTTAGTTGTCCCTGCCGGATTGACCGGTGAGACGTTGAAAAACTTTATCAAGGCAGAAAGAAGAAAAGAACTCTGTTTTGAGGGACAACGCTGGTTCGACCTGAGACGCTACGGAATGCCTCAAATCACACACGAATGGGAAGGTAAAACATATACGCTAAAATCTAACGACCCTTCTTATACCATGCCGATTCCGGATGAAGTATTGATTAAAAATAAAAGACTGGAACAAAATCCTTTGGCTCCTAAACGAGAAAACTAATGCTAATAATTTCAGTAACTTAAAAAAGAAACAAATATGAGAAATATATATTTATTATGGGGACTCCTCACTTGCATAGCATTCACCTCATGCTATGAAGAAGATGCACTTACCCCCACAGAAGGAGGCATTGAATTACGTTTCAAAGTTCCCCAAGGAACGAATAGCTGGGATGATGACATCTCACAAATACAAAAAGATTTCGGCGTCTATCTGATTTATAAAGATTTGCAAGATGAAGATTTCAATCGTAGCTGGACAGGAGGTGCATCCACAAATTATAAAGGGGAAGGGTGTATCAACGATGAAATGGCGAAGTTCTATACGGAATTTATGAAGAAACATGTATTCTCCTACCTCAATAACGAAAAGTGTAAAAAGGTTACAAGCAAATTATTACCGTTATATTGGTATATGGCTTATAATGTGCATATAGCAACGGAAATAGATTTGGGAGCAGTCGTTATCAAACAAAATAATGCCATGCACGAAATCATTAATGGTCTGGATTACTGGAGTACCTGTTTATTCGGACCTCAGGCAGAAATGACCGACAAATATATTATGCCGGACGACCAAGTAACGTTCAGCCAACGTCGGAAAATGATTCTCGGTAATATCATAAAGGCTGCTGTAGAAAAAAGGCTAATTACCATTCCCGAAGAATTCAACCGTGGTTTGGATTACGTGACTCCTATATCATTCTATTTTTGGGAAACAGACAGTCCTGATTTTCACTTGAACAGGGGATTTCCAGGTACTGTAAATACAAATAAATTCACACTGAATGAAGAATATGACGGCAGCAACCCGACCCGGGAAGCAACATTTGCCGGATATGCCTTACTATCATTATATTATACGGAAGCCGAAAGTACCGAAAGATACAGTCAATTCCCGCTTATTATTGAGAAATTCGCTTTCGTACGCAAATACATGAAGGAGAATTATGGAATTGATTTGGAAGCCATAGCTAAAGGTCCGAATGACTGGGATATTCAGCCTCATCCAGAAATACCGGGTAACAACGATGAAGACGGTGGAGACGATGACGATCCCTGGCCAGGATTTGACTGGTAACTATTCTCCTGTGACGATTATTATTTAAATACAATTCTATGATATCAACAAAGAAACTTTTCATTTTATTTTTTTCGTCCTTCTTATGCGCTACGACAAGTTCGTGGTGCAAAGATGGACTACAAATTAAAGGCAAGTTAAGAATACTGAAACCAACCACTTTGCAAGTGAATGACCTGAACGGAACACTTATTCTTAGCTGTGAACTCCAACCCAATAAAGAGTTCGCCACAGAACAGAAGCTGATTCAACCCGATATCTACACATTGCGAATCGGAAAAACGGAAGAAAAAATATATTTCGAGAACCATGAAGTGAACATCATCGGCTACTATGATGAGACAAATCCCGAACAAAGTTCCCTGTCGTTTAAAGGTATCGACTCGTTTCTCACTCTGCAAGAATATTTACCCGCAGATAAAGACCCGGACACAGCAACTGTTTCTCTTCCAGCTAACGCGCAACTGTCACCTAATATGGTATCCGCGCTTGCTTATCTGGCCAATGTAAATGACTATTACTCTAATAAGAAATTATTGGATATGATTTCCGATGATGAGCGAAACTCTTTATCTGCCCGCTGGCTGGTAGAAAGAGTCAAAATCCTTTCCCACCAAATTATTGGTGCAGAATGTCCGGACTTTACTTTCACGAATGTCAATGATCAGAAGGTCAATTTAAAAGACTTTCGCGGTAAAATTGTCGTTTTGGATTTCTGTGCTTCCTGGTGCGGCCCTTGTCGTAAGGAGATGCGTAGTATGCTAAAAATATATAATGAACTGAAAGCTGACGATTTGGAGTTCATCAGCGTATCACTAGACGATAGCCAAGCTAAGTGGAAAAAGATGCTGGACGAAGAAAAACTTCCCTGGGTAATGCTGTGGGATAAAACAGGCTTTCCGAAAAGTAATGAAGCTCCAAGTGCTATCCAGACAGCTTATGGCTTTTATGCCATCCCTTTCCTTGTAGTCATTGACAAAGAAGGAAAACTAATAGCACGTAATGTCCGCGGAGAACAAGTACGTGAAGCCATATTAAAAGCTAGAAATTAATCTGACTATATAAATATCATAACTCATCCTACAATGAAAAAACTTATATCCCTTATCTTATGCTGCCTTATTTGTGGAATTACATCAGCTCAATTAATAAAACAAAAAGTTGAAAAACAAAAAAAACAATCCGAACTGGACTGGTACAATTGTTCTTTCGACAGAGACAGTGTATATGGCGCTGAAGTTAACAAAGCCTATGAATATTTGAATGCTAACAAAAAGAAACTCAAGAAAAGGCCGATTGTCGCATTAATCGGAACCGGAATGGACGTGGAACACGAAGATCTGAGACAGGCTATATGGATCAATCCCAAAGAAAAATTAAATCAAAAAGATGATGATAGAAATGGTCTCATTGATGATATTAATGGTTGGAACTTCCTCGGGGGCAAAGATGCTCAAGTTGTGGAGTCTTTGACGAGAGAAGGAGAACGTGAATTCTTCCGCTTGAAAGATAAATATGCAGACTATATTTTTGATGGGAAAAAGTATTATAAAATTATTAATGGAACACGTCAGGAAGTAGCTGCACCGGAAAACATGGAAGAATATAACTATTATCGATATAAAGTAATGCCCGAATCCAGAATAGGAAGTACTTACAGTGGTCTGCAACTTGCTTATGTCATCGAAGAATACGTTGAAAAATTTAATAGAGACATGAAGCAGCGCTTCCCTAGAAAAGAATTAACCGTCGAGGAGTTTCAAAGTTGTTATGACCCTAAAGCGGAAAGGGACAGCCTCTCTGAAGTAGCCTTTGTATGTACAGCCTATTATTTCAGTTTATATAATACAGATAAATGGGAACCTGTATACCAAAATATGGGTAAGAAAAGTGTGGAAACAGCTAAAGCCTCTTACGAAGAAGCCTTAAGAAAATATGGTACGGACCAACGAAAAGAAATTACAGGTGACAACCCAATGGACATAAATGACAACAATTATGGAAATAATATACTACTTACATCCGATGCAGCAACCAACATAATGAAGGCAGGAATTATAGCTGCTAAACGTGACAATAAAATAGGAAGCGATGGCATTGCCGATCAAGCAGAAATCATGACGCTACGTATCTGTACAGGAGAAGGGGAACCTTACCTGAAAGATATGGCATTAGCCATTCATTATGCAGTCAGCCACGGAGCAGATGTGATTGTATTGCCTGAACAGAATATGTTATACCCCGAGGAACAAAAACAATGGATAATCCATGAATTGAAAGAAGCGGAAAAGAAAGGAGCCATAGTGATAGTTCCCGCGTGGAATACATCTATCGATATGGACAAAGTAGAATTCTTCCCGAACCGGAAAATGAGTAAAGACAAAGAACTCACCAATCTTATGATAGTCGCCTCTTCTGATAAAAAAGGAAATCCGGTTATGGATACAAATTATGGAGCAAATACACTAGATATCTATGCTCCGGGAACAGATATATATTCTGCATACATGGGAGACACTTACCGAACAGGAACAGGAGAAGGACTAGCGGCCGCTACCGTAGCCGGAGTAGCCACACTCATAAAATCTTATTTTCCAAAGCTTACCGGCTCACAAATCCGTGATATTCTATTAAAAAGTGTAACCTCACGCAAAGGAGTAGAAGTAGAAAAAGGCATTCGAGTAGACGACAGACCTTCACAAGATTTATTCCTTTTTGATGATTTATGTATCTCCGGAGGTATTGTTAACGCCTATCAAGCTATTCTAGAAGCAGAAAAAATGAATTCGCAAAAGAAATGATATGAAAAGAGCAGAGATACTCACCGGTTTATGGCTGTTAATGTTTCTAATCTATGGAAAGGAATGTATGTCGCAAATCCAAAATAAGGTTTGCGACACTATTCCCTATGAATTGGTACACAACAAAATCATTATTCCTGTCACAATCAACGGCGTTAAAACGAAATATATCGTCGACACCGGTGGCAAAACTGGAACGATGTACGATATAGCCCTTGAAATGCAGGCAAACGCTGCAGGATATACACGCATTTCTGATGTGAACGGACAGGGACAAAACTATCAAGAAGCATATGTCTCCAATGTATCCATCGGCAATAGTTACCAAATCAAGCTATTAAAAACAATGGTGCTGCCCAAAGATCCTTTTTTCACAGATTTAGGAGTCGCCGGCATTCTCGGTGGAGACGCATTCTCACAATCTGTAGTAACATTCGACTCTCGCTATAGAATCATGGTCATCAACTATCCCTATCGCCCCGAGAAACTGAAACTAACAGACGGAGTTCCTCTTCTGGATGAAACGGAATATCACTCATTTATCACTGTCAAGCAAGAAGAACAGACAATGAAAATATTGTTTGACACTGGTGCAGAAGGTTTTCTACTATATTCGATACAAGATTATAACAGGCTGGCTGATATATCCGATATAAAAGAAACAAATCATGCACATGGGATTGTATCTGCCGGATTAACCGGACTGGGAAGTCCTGTAGAAATCAAAAAACTGAACATACCTTCTATTCGTATCATGGATAAGGAATTCACAAACATAGGCTGCACGACAAGCATAATGAATGAAACAATCATAGGAGTAGACTTGCTGAAATATGGAAAAGTGATTATAGACTATATGCGTAAACGCTTCTTCTTCCTCCCATTCGAAAAAGGGAAAACTGATATGGGAGGTGCTCCCGTTCTTTGGAATGTGAGTATATTGCCACGCAACGAACGATTTGAAATCACAACGATATGGGATAGTATGAAAGACCAAGTATCTTTCGGTGATCAGGTAATCAATATCAACGGAACCTCATTAAGCAACTGTCCGATGAGCCAGATTGCTATAGAAGAGATAATGAACGCTATTCCCGGAGATACAGGATATATTATTATTAAAAAGGACAATCAGGAGAGAAAAATAGAAATCAAAAAAGAAAGATAGACTTTAAAACAATATGAATTTGAGAAATATGATAATAAAAATACATATATGTTTGATTGCTTTTTGTTTTATTTCAGGCATAAAAGCACAAACACAGAACAGTATGACGGAAATCATTCCATTTAAAACAATCGATGGAAAGATTATCATAGAAGCCAATATAAATGGAGAAACAGCAAATTTTGTACTTGATTTAGCCGGACATAATGCATTACTTCCGGAAGCTGTCAACCAACTGAAAATCAACACGAAAAACGCCAGTAGTTTTGGAAGTTATCAGAATTTCAAATTCAAACAGGTTCCCGTAAAGAAGATCTATGAAATAGGAACCTTAACTATTGGCAATAATACATTCAGCAATAGTCTGCCAACATTCATATTAGAAGATGAACCTTATCTACGCAAACTGGGAGTAATGGGAGTATTGAATTCTGCAGTATTCCGAACTTCCGTCTTGACCATTGACATGCGACGAAAAAAGATCACTATCACTCAGCCGTACCGACCTTCGTACATGAAACTAAACTATAGAGAAAATTTTGAATTGATAACAGGTTTAGGTATAGTATGTTCGATATCGATTCAAGATAAAACAATTTTTCCTATTTTAGATACATGGAGCGACGGATTAATCAACCTCACTGAAAAAGACTTTAACGAGTGTAGCACACTTTATCCGAAGGGAACTCCGCAAAAAGTTTCAATCGGCTATAAAGAGACGGCACAAGAAGAAGAAAGCCTGACCTTACCGGAAACAATATTCGTGAAAACAAAGATAGACGATGCCTTTGCCGTGAGGAATCCATCTCTGAAACATTCTGTTTTAGGAAAGAAACTATTGGACTACGGCATTTTGTCCATTGATTATGTTCATCAAAAAATATACTTCCAGCCTTTCGACTTGGTTCCTATTCCCGA
>ENA-OPSV01001695-OPSV01001695.1-human-gut-metagenome-genome-assembly--contig:-NODE-1695-length-14446-cov-2.935932_pt1 | contig 14446 bp, 16 predicted proteins | sample MGYA00241460_ERZ501912 | MGnify/ENA primary metagenome ERZ501912 (study PRJEB25962, sample SAMEA2042402) | human gut metagenome | biome: human gut; feature: human-associated habitat; material: faeces...
GGCGTATCCGACTGCGTTTTCCGCAGCTCCGGGTCGCGCGTGAGTCTTCCCATCAGAACGATTCGATTCAGCATAGCTTCATGCCTCCATATAAAATGTTATCGTTTTAAGATTTCAGTTCAGCGCCGCGATCTCAGAAAGCGGCGTATAGGTAAAGCCGGTCTCCTCATGGGCTTGTCGGCTGATACCCTCAAGGTCGGCAAGCAGGCTGTCCGTCAAGGCGATCTCACCATCCGACTGCGCGGCAGCGCGAAGCTCGCACTGCTTCCGGTAAAGCCGTATCAGCTCCCCGCGCAGCTTGATAAACGCCTTGCGGGCGAGATCTGCCCGTCCGTCGCCGCAGGCTTCCTTGAAGTCAGACTGAGACTCCAACGCCATAGCTCGGAGATTGTCCGTCTTTTCCTGCATGGGATTAACGCACAGGCGGTTCAGAACGCTTTCCACCTTCTCGCGGTCGGTGGGCAGACGCCAGAGGTAATTTTTCAGCGCCAGCAGATCGGTAGACTCCACCTTATCGTGGTCGGAGAGCCATGCTTTGGCCTGCGCGATGGGATAATAGCCGAGATACTTACGGTCCGATACCGTCATGCTCTTACGCAGCTCGCAGAGAATATCGTCCGCCAGCTCGTTCGCAGCATCCGGTACTGGGATCGCGGCCACCTCGCGCTGCATCTCGAGCAGTTCATCCAACGTGATCGCAGAGGAAACCTGACCAAAGACGCCGCTCTGCTTATTTTTGAGAACGGCAAGGCGGGTATCACGGTCCTCGATGTTGGCCGTCACGACCTTCAGCTCCAGGCGGTCATACAGCGCCTCCAAAATCTTCTCCTGCGGATCGCTGAAATTGGGAATTTCATTGGACGCCGCGAAAAAGGAGATCGTGGGAATGGGATATGTACGACCCTCATTGGTGTACTTGCGCTCGTTGAGCGCAGTCAGGAGCGAGTTGAGCACGCCGTCATTGCACTTGAAGATCTCGTCGAGCAGCACGATGTCCGCCTCCGGGATCTTGCCGGAGGTCTGCACGACCGGCTCGCTGTGATGCAGCAAGGCCACAGCCTTTCGGTAGGTCTCCAGCTTGTCCGCGGCTTTGCCCAGCATGGTGAGGGTTTCAGGCGCATTCTTCCTCTGCCCCAGACCGTCTACCGCGCAATTTAGATCAAAGCGCAGGTTTTGGTATATATCATCATTCTCCAGCGCGGAGTCCGGGATGCTGCCGGGGATCAGGCTTGATAGATCGACGCGGCCGAAAAGCTGTTCTTCGTCGCTCTGCTTGGAAAGCAGGCGTTCAAACTGCCGTGCGCCGGTGATGTGTTGGCGGAAAAGGTTGATGGCATAGCTCTTGGCCTGACCCGGCTCACCCAATACAAACAGGTTCTTGCGGGTCAGCAGGGCAATGGCGATCATCTCCACCAGTTCCTCGCGCTCTGCGACGCTGCTGTTCACATCGTCGATCACAGCGAGCATTTTATTGCGCAGACTCATTCACAGGTCCTCACTTTCTTTTAATCTCTCTTTTTGGTACTCGGCATAGCAGCTCGGACATGCCGTATCATAGCGAAGGCGGCAGCCGGTATGCTCCAGCAACGCGGCAAACACCCGTGCGCTCCGTTCATCCTTGAACGAATAGGCGCGCATATCACAGCCGCCGAGACCGCAAACCTCTGTCACAACCTCCCATGCAGCTTCATCCTTAGTAGGCGATACCGGGAAAGCGCGCAGGGCGCGCAGAGCACCTTGGCAAAGATGTCTGCCGCAGCATCCATATCTTTGCGTATACCTTCCCGCTTCCCAGGCGGCGTATCCAGCGGCTCAAGCATATCGGGAGACATGATCACGCAGTCAAGGCTGATGTCGTCTAAGGTTTTAGTCTCTCCGTATAAGTCTGAAAAGCGTGCCTCCAGCTCGCGGAGCATTTCCTCCGAGGCGGGTATCTCAAAATCACAGTAGATATCCGGCACATCGTTTTCCGTTTCGCGGTCTGCACCGCTGCGGATCTCCGTGATCGTGCCGAAAAGGCCCTCGTACTCGCTCTCACCGTTTGCCGAGACCCTGCCGCCGATGGTAAATACTTTTCCATCTGCGCAGAAGCGTGTGCCGTTTTCCCGTAAAATCATTCCTGTCTCCTTTCCTCACGCGGCCATTGTCCCTTCGTATAAGGGGCTATTCTCCGAAAGTGCATCAAGCGAGACCATATCTCTTTTTCGATACTCCTTGGGCGCGCCGGTCAGACCGCACAGGCGGCAGGCAGACTTGCAGTTGAGAAGCTCATACTTGAGCTGCGCGAAGATGTGCTGCTGAAGCGTCCCCTTCTGCGGGTCAAAGCCCGTCACCGCCTTGATGAGCCGGAGAGCAAGCTGCTGGTACACATCGTCATATTCCAGCTGTGCCGCCCGCATCAGCGGACGGTTCTTTCGGATCACGGTGTCAATGCACCAAAGATACTTTTCCACGAGGGCATTGCGCTGGGCAATGGTGTAATTGTCTTTCATAATCATTTTTTCCTTTCTTTCCTGTGCCCGACAGAGAGAGGATTGTCTTTGTCCCTGCCGGAAGTTTATCTGTACACTGACAACATAAGTGTCAACATGGGGTTTGAAACTTTTTACTGGTTGTTTTTTTATTTTCCAAAATACTACTGGAAAGTTTTTTGAATGTTCTTGTTGACACCTGTAAAAAAAGCTGAAACGCCAGTAAATATAAGGGTTTTAGGTGTCAACAAATCTGTCAACAAGCGATAAATTTACAGAAGATTTGTAGCCTTCCGATATCAAAATCAGCCTTTCTCTCTGTCGGGCAGGTCAAATGGCAGCTCCAACTGTTCTGCCTTCGTCAGCTTCGTAAATCCGTCTTTGTCCGGTTCGTTGCCACCCTCTTCTGTTCCTTCCCTGACCCAGCTTCTCTGTCTGCCATATCCTTCCTTTGAAAATCTGTGGATTCCATCCCTCTTCCAGCCGGTGATCTGTGTATCCATAATGGAACAGATCTCATTTGTCTCGAATTTTTTCGGCTCCCGTTCAAAATGGTCAAAGGCTTCTTTCCAAATCTGGACGGAGCATACATGAGTTCCCTTGTAGGCATCTAGCCAGCCCTGAATCATTCCTGCCATCGTATCTTCCTGTGTGAACTGTTTCCGGTATTCACTGATCTTCTGTTCCATTTCTTTTGAGAATTTCAACAGACTGCTCTTATTCTCCGTTGACCAGTAGATTTCCATTGCTTCTGCCCATAACTGGTCAAAATAGGCTCTGGCTTCTTTTTCATCATCAAGGATATGCTTCTCTGCCTTGCTGCTGTCTATGGCAATCGGCAGGAACCGTCTTGCCCCGGTACGGTCAAAGGGAATAAACTGCCTTGTGTTCGTTGACCCGGCAAAGATACACTGACGCTTCCGATCTTCCTCATATTTATCATAGGGATTCCGGTAAGTGTCTTTCTGCCTGGTCAGGAATGATTTGATCTCTTCATTGCTTTTCGCGCTGATTGCTGCAATCATCTCTGACATTTCCATGATCCAGTGTCCCCGAAGATGCTCATATATCTTACTGTCGTTCAACTGTTTCAGGTCATCAGAAAACCAGTCATCATTCAGTGCAAGGAAACGGAAGAATGTGGATTTCCCGGCTCCCTGCTGACCTACCAAACAGAGCATTTCATCTGCCTTACAACCCGGACGGTAGATTCTGCTCAACGCTTCCATCAGGAAATGTTTCACAACCTCATAGACAAAATCCGAAGCATCAGCTCCCATATACCGTTGCAGTACATAACGGATTCGCTCCTGTCCGTCCCATTCCAGTTGTTCCAGATACTCACAGATTGGGTGGTATGCCCGGCTGTTGGCTTCTATGCGGAGTGCCTTATCCATACATTTTTCACTTGTGAGCTTGTAATACCGTTCAAAGAAATAATAAAAATAAGTCCTGCCATCATCGTCCAGTTTGCAGATTTCCTCATTCCACCAGAGTTTTTTCACAATATCAATCCTGCCTGTCAGCTTGTTGTACTTCATGCTCTCACGCACAAGCGGATCATTTCTCAGCACGACCATATAATTTCCTACCGTTGCTTTCGCAGTTCCCTTTTGTGTATATTCCAGCATCTGTTTCACTTCATCGACTTTACTTTTATCTGCCATCCGGAGCATTTCTTTCATGGCATCTTTCTGTTCTTTTGTAGCAATCTCCTTTATCTTCTCTTTCGCATTGCTCAATCTTCTCCATCTCCTTCCATTTTTCTTTGACAAGGACTTCCTTATCTGCCCTATCCCCGAAGAGCAAAATATCCAGATAATACTCAACAACCGTCAGTTCACTGAGAGAAATCATAAACTTTTCATTCCATTCTTCTGTCCATGTTTTTGGTGCATACTGCTCTTTCCATTCCAGAAGCAGGCTACGGTAATTCAGATATGCTCTCAGGCATCTTAGATATTTTTTCTGCCAGAGTTCTTCCGGTGTCGGCTTCGGCTTTTTTATTGGAACACGTCTCTTGTTCTGCAGTGATTCCCTGTCCTTGCCGGAATAAAGAATCCTAAAATCATCTGCCAGCTTCATAGCAGCATCTTTCAGTCCAATGCCAAACAGTTGTGCTGTAAAATCAATCGCATCTCCCGTACAGCCACACCCGAAGCAGTAATACCTCCGGTCAACTTTCATACTGGGTGATTTGTCATTATGAAAAATACAACGGATCAGTCCGCTCCTGTTGGGCTTCAATCCATACAATTCAACAGCCTGCCGGACAGTCACGTTCTGTTTTACTTCATCAAATAATCCCAATTCATTTCCTCGCTTTCTTATAACTGCTTCCCAAATCCGGGAATCACTTTTTACTCAAAAACAAAAAGGCACTTTGTCCTGTCCTTACGGAATCAACAAAATGCCCTTATAGTTCCAGATCACTAGAACACGATTTTCCTTTATTCAGTTGTTTTCTCTCTGCCTCTTCTCTTTGAATCTTTGCTACATTCTGTGCAAGTCTTTCCCTGATAGATGGCTTCACTTCTTTTTTGATTTCTTCTACAACAGCTTTTTTCTTCTCTGGCTGTTTTAACTGTTTAGTAATCCGTATGACCACTTTTTCCATTGCAGTTTCTATTTTTCTTATCAGCCCGTCCAGTCTTTTTATTGCATAATCCTTTTCTCTTTTGGAAGCCTTGTGTTTCGGATCCTGAATCCACTTTTTAGAATCTTCTGCCAAACGGATATCATCTCTTCTGGTAGCCAGCATTGCTTCTTTTGCTACTTTCTCCACTGCCTTGTCATAAGCTTCACTGGATACTTCATCAAGCAAGGTTTCCACATCTTCAATACGGACGGTAAGCTGTTTCAGTTCCTCTCTCTGTTCTTCAATTAGATCACCCTGCTTGAATATACGGTCTGAATTATTTGCAAATTCTGTATCCTGCTGTTTTATTTTTTCTTCCTGTGACTGAATAATTTCTTCATTTGCACGCACATACCTTGACTGTTTTGCAAGCTCCAGACGATTCTCGTTCACCTTATCAATCTGCATAAGAATTGTTTCCTGTTGATTCGCAATTTCTTCTTTCTGCTTCATACGGATATAATCTTGTTTTTCCAAATACTTTCTTCCACCATACGATGGTTCTTCATCAAGTTCCAGTCCGTGACGTTTACAGATATCTAAAAACATTGTCCGGCAGGCAGAATCAAAAACAACCTTGCGGTTATTTGTCTTTGATCTCTTCTTTTCTGGATCTGGAAGTTCAAATCCAAGTTCTTCCAATGCTGTTTCCTGTTTCGGCTCAATTTCTCCATATCGGTTTGTAGCATCGAAAACATGACGCTCATGAATATGAGGTGTTGCTTCGTCCATGTGTAGCGACCAATCAATAATATGCACGTTAGAGCCAAACCGCTTATCGAACTCTTTCTTAAACTCGTCAAATACTAAAATCAGGGTTTCCACAGAAGCATGTTCATCTATTGTTCCAAGCTGATAGATACTTTCTTCCGGACAGGTCTTTTTGTTTTTCCAAACATCTTCCACTTCTTTGCATCTGTCTGGGTGTCTGGCTTTCACATGTCTCTCATTTTGCTTCATAACGTAATTTCCATAATGCTCTTCATAGAATGCCAGCTCAATTTGTTCAAAAGAAAAATTATTCTCTTTTCCCTGATCTTCCATTGTGGTATATCCCTGATAGCAATCCCAGTAAATATTTTGCCGGACTCTTTCATTGTCGATATGCTCACTGTGTTCCGGATTAAATCTCCGATCATTATGAAGCGGATTGTAAACTCCATTTTTCCCAGATCTGCCATTATGCCTTGTTCCTTTCATTTCACATTTCTCCTTTCTTTCAAGTTGTTTCCCCGAAGGGATTGCAGCGAAGCTGCTTAAAGGCTCTGTCGCCGTTACAGATAGTACCCAGTACCATATGGCGAAACGCCATATCACTGGGCAATGGCTGCCGCCCTTAACCTGCTAAGGGCTTCGCCCCTTAACCCCAGCAAGGTGCTGCCTCCCTTTGCAATCCAGGCACAAAGGACTTCCAGTCCTCTGTACTCCCGGCAGACAAAACGTAATTCCTGCCGCTGTCCCTTCGGCATGATCTCCGTTCCGTCTGTTTTTCAAAAATCCTCTGCATCGGATTTTGTGGAAATATAATAATAGACAAAATAAAAGGCACTAACTTTTTACGGTTAATGCCATTTCCTTTACTCATTCACATTTTCAAATGCTTCCTGTGTATTTGAGAGTCCCATTCCTTTCACTGTTTCAGATAACTGCGATAGCTGTCTATCACAGAATCTGTAACACCGTTTTTGTACACTTTTCGGATATCAACAATTTTTTCATCTTTCAGTGCTTTCAGCCAATCCAACAAATCTTTTCTGCTGTTTACAAAGTTACAGCATCTTCCGTCTGCATATTCAATCCGGTATCTCATAAGCCCCTCCTACACATACACCAATTCATTTAAAATGATTTCATCTACCCGGCTTCTCACATTGTTTGCCCGGCGAACCCATTCCATTTGATCTCTGCTTTTCAATTCCTCTGTAATACCTTCCTGTTCCATGATCTGATTCATGAGAAAATCTCTGTATTCTACGCACTGCTCATTTAAGTCTGCAAGGTAAGTCCAGAGTTCCCCAGTCAATGTCAGATAGGAATATAAGCCACCTTTGTAGTCTTTCAGATAGTTTCTGTGAAGGCTTCCATAAAAGCCAATATCACGCTTTTCTTCCGACACAGCGATCAGTGGCAGATAGATTTCCCCGACAAGGATATAATCCAGACCATTGCTGTCATCGTGAACGATTCTTTCTAATTTACTCATGCTGATGCAACTCCTTTTTTCGGTTCTGCAGGTGGAAGCAGTGATACCGGAACGAACACACCCTTTGCAATATCTTCCTGACGGATTTCCTCTTTTTTTGCATCCATTTCAGCTTTCTTTTTTGCTTTTGTCCGTTCATAGTATTCTTGCTGCTTGCCACTTGCTTTTCTTTTCAGGTAATTCTGATGAAGCCTGTCTTTTCTGGCTTCCCGCTTCTTCATTTCTTCAATTTCCTCTGACGTCATTTCCACCTCACCGAAATGTGGCGGTAAATATTTTCCAATGAAATTAAAATAGATTTCCACTTCCTGAGTTGTCTCAATGCTTCCTTTTCGGTCACGCTCATGAACCACAATCTTTTCAACAAATTCGTTCAGCATGTAAGTGGTCAATTCATCAAAGTTTTGGTATTTATCAACCAGAGCAATAAACTTCTCCGCTGATCTGCGACCTTCTTCATAACCTGATAATTCAGCTTCCATATCTGCAATTTCTGCCGACAAATCTTTCTGTTCTTTAGAATATTGTCCGTCAAGAATCGCATAACGTTCATCTGGCAGCTTGCCAAGAATATTGTCCTCATAGATTCTGCAGATCAGTTTTTCCAGTTCCTGCACACGCTTTTTTGCTTCTGCTAATCTGCTTTTCAATCTTATGATCTCACTGGACTGCTGTGAAGTCTGTGCTTTTTTTACTGTCTCCAAAAATTCTTCACGATTCAACTGTGAATACTCCGCAACAGCCTTTAAAAGTTCCTTAATCAGCTCCATAATCACATCGGCATTAATTCTGTGCTGTGTCTGGCAGAGTGTTCCAACCGGAACTTTAGAATATGCAGAACAGGTATATTGTGGAACTCGCTTGCCATTATTTACCCGATGAACATACATTTTGGAACCACAGTCTGCACAATACATCAGACCTGTCAGTGGGTGGGCTTCTCCCCATCCATCTGGATACCTTCTCACATTGCTTCGGATTCTCTGCACATTGTCAAAAGTTTCCTGATCTATGATTGCTTCCTGCGTGTTCTCAAACACCGTCCAGTTATCCTCAGATACATAATGGCTTTTCTTATCCTTGAAATGCTTTCTGGTCTTGAAGTTCACTGTATGACCAAGATACTCTCTTTTCTTTAGAATACCGGCAACAGTAGAAGAGCCCCAGCCATAAGGATCTTTGATTTCTTCTACTCTGCCTTTCCATAATCCGGCATCTTTCTTTGCCATATGAACCGCTGGTATCTCAACCTTATCCTCTTTCAGTGCCCTGGCAATCTGATATGGTCCGTATCCATCCATTGTCATGTGAAAGATTCTCCGTACAACTACAGCTGCTTCTTCATCAACGATCCATACATTCGGATCATCCTTGTCTTTCAGATACCCATACGGTGTTGTACTTGCCACATGCTTGCCGGATTTCCCTTTCGCCTTGAAAGTGGATTTTATCTTTTTACTGGTATCCCTTGCATACCATTCATTCATGATATTTCGGAATGGAGTAAAATCATCGTCCTCCCGGAAGCTGTCTACATTCTCGTTGACTGCAATCAGGCGGACATTTTTCTGTCGCAGCAACTCCATATATTGTCCGACTTTCAGATAATCTCTTCCCATTCGGCTCATATCTTTAATCAGGATCGTTCCGACTTTCCCTGACTCAACTTCTTTCATCATGGCAAGAAAGCCTGGACGATCAAATCTTGTACCGGAGATACCATCATCAGTAAAATGAACAAGATTGGTAAATCCATGTTCTTTTGCATATTGTTCCAGCAGTTTCTTCTGATTCGAAATACTGTTGGATTCTCCGTTTAATTCATCATCACGACTAAGACGTTCATACAACGCTGTCATGAATCCTTGTTTCTCTGTCATAGTCAGATGTCCTCCTTCCTTTGTTTATTAAATTCCTGTTCTCATCCCATATCCGTTCCTGTACCGGGTGCTGATGTTTCCGGGACGTATTAACCAGAAAAGACACGCTGAATGCCTATTCAGTTCTGGTATCACTATGGGCAGGCTGTTTCGTTTTCAAAGTTCGTGTAAGAAGTAAAAAAGTTCTTTACACTAAACGAAATGCTCAGAGGTCTTTTTACAGCCCCCTTACTACATTTTTTTGATTTCGTGTCACCTTTTTAAAGTTCCTTACACAATCTCTGTACTGACGAAACAAAATACGGACATGTTTTAAAATTGTTTTTTACAAAATACAATTTTGTTCTTTAAGGTAAAAAAATAAGCCTCAAGAGACTTTTTAATCATTTTGGAGCTCCAACTCTTTAAAATTGATTGATTAAGAAGTCTCTTCAAACTTACTACACCGGCGGCTAATTTATATTTTTTATACTGGCGTACCGCAAAGTGTTCCGGTTCTTCTTTCTCCAGTTCCTCAAACAGCATATCTACTGCATTTTTAAATGTCTCATCATCTTCCCTTGTTTCCGATGCATTGATAAATTCAAGCAGCGTCGCAAAGTTCTGTTCCTCCTCCGGTGCTTCATACCAGATATAGCCAATCAATGCACAGTACAGAAGCCTTTCTGCCTTCGTCCAGAAATCCTCACTGGACTTCTCCCCTTCCCCTTTGGTGTTTACCATGATAGTATTCACCAGTTTCAGAATATCTTTTTCTGAATGGATATAGTGGAACGGGTTATAATGCATACTCTTGGAAAAATTGATCGTATTCAATACTTTCACTTTATATCCATGCCGTACCAGCATCTTTCCGCACTCAATGATGATCGTTCCCTTGGGGTCCGTGACCACATAACTGATATATTTTCCCATCTGCATCAGATTTGGTTTTACATAAAACCGGGTCTTTCCGGAACCAGATCCGCCAATTACAATCACGTTCTTGTTCCTTGCAAATTTCGGATTCTTGGGTCTGCCGTTCATAGTCAGCCGTTCGGTCATGGTAAGAAGAATATTGTTCTCAAATATTGGGTCGATAAAGGGTGCAATGTCTTTTGCTGTCCCCCATCTAGCCGAACCATACTCCACTCCCTGCCGGAACTTTTTGGCATTTTTCCCTTTCAGATAAACCATGAGCTTCACTCCCACGGCTCCGGTTAGCCCAACCAGCAATTCATTTTTATGCATACTTGGAAGAATCCTGCTAAATGCCAGCTGGAAATTCAGGACTAACACTATCAGTCTTTCTATCATAGAATTACCTGCACAGTATTGATACAACCATGCCAGCTTATTCCCCACATAAAAAATCATGATATACGGAAGATTCAGCAGAATGAGCCGAAGCAGCTTATGTACATCTACCGGCGGTAATCTCTCCAGGTATCCTTTTCCTACACCAAGCAACTTCTGTAATCTGCTCATAATGACGGCTCTTTCTCCTTTCCTTTTGTTTTCTCCAGTTCTCTGTGCTTTTTAAGCGACTTGGAAATCGCCTGCTGAAGCTTTTTCCTTACAGATGGCTTTTTATCCTTGTTCAGAGATTGTCCTGTATATTCTTTAAAAGCCGCAGTCATTACATCTGCATCTCTGGCTTTAAAGAACACATAATATCTTGGCGGATCAGCGTTCACATCTTTTTTCAGGCTGAAATCAATGCTGTACTTTTTGGCTACACGCTCAAACGATTTGATATTTCCATCCGTGATCTCAATATTGGAAAGCTGTACATTCTGTTTCATCAGCTTATCCATACTCTGCTTTCCCTTATAGGTTTTATCCTTCTTTTCCTTCTGGGGCTGTTTCTGGTTTGTTCTCTGTCCCTGCTGTTTTTTCTCCTGCTCCATCTTTGCAAGAGCCTTTACCATAGCAGCTTTCAGCAAGTTGGCAGTGACCTTACCACAGCGGATACAAAGCGAAACTGTTTTCTCATTCACTTCATCCTGCAATCACACCACGCCCTTTCTTTTCTCGCTGCTGTCTTAAAAAAGCCAAAACTTTCTCATAGCTGTCATACCCCTGTGCTATCAGCTCCTCACTATATGCAAACAGTTCCTCGACAACCTTTCCGATTTCGTCTCTTGCTACTCCATTTGCAATTCGGACAATCTGGAAATAATGTCCTTCTCCCACACACCATAAATAGATAGTTGCTTTCTTCTTCTGGCTTGTGGTATAAACTCCGCTTATCTCCACATCAAACCCATTTCCAAAATCTCTGTAAATACAGGTTTCCAAATCAATATCCTGTACTTTGTAATCACCACCCAAGCTGTCACACAGTTCTTGAATCGCTTTATCTTTCTTTGTCACTTTGATACCTCCTTTACTTCCGGTTTATTCTTCACTTCCGCCATACATATCGTGCTGTACCAGTGCGGAATAATAATTACTGATCGTAAGTGGTGCGTTATATAAAACTGTCAGTAAATACTGCCGGATATTGATCACCTTACTGGTATTCTCCTTCAAGCATTTCAGGACAAACCGGATGTGTTCAGAATTTAGTTTCAAAAACTGACTTTTAACCACATCCTTTGGCTTTCTATCCCCACCAATCCGTATCATTTCCTGTTCGGAACAGACAGTATCCACAATCAGTTCCACAATCTCGTTCAGCATATCCCGGTTATACACATCAACCAGATATTCGTACCCAATGTTGTTCAAGATCATCTGATGGTATACTTCTCTTTCCATTCGTTTCCTGTGCATTTCTTCACTTTCTTCGGAATAGAAAGAAAGATACTCAGTATCACTCCTATCAGTGTCACTTATTTCAGTCTTATTATCCTCAGTATCATTACCCGGCATTTCTGACATATCTGTACCTGTCATTTTGGCATTTCCACAAATGTCATTTTGACGTGTCTGGATATTCCTTTTATACATATCCTGTTGCGTACATTTGCGTACATAAATCCTATCCGGTCTGCCTAACCCCTGCCGTATCCTCGTAATCAATCCAATTCCTTTCCGACTGTCAAGCTCTGCTAACAGATTCCCTACCTTTTTCAAGCCACATCCCATCATGCCGGAGATCTGCTCCTGGGAAAAATAAATATATACCTTTCCCTCTTCATCCAGCCACCGGTTCTTTATAGATAGCTGCATACGGTCAAGCAAAAGTCCATAAAGCAATTTCGCTTCACAGGAAAGGCTCTTAAACTGCGTATTGGTAAAAAGGACTTTAGGCACACGGTAAAAAGAATAGGATTCCGCTTCTTCACCGTAATGATACGGAAATTCATATGTATTATCCTGTGTTCCGATGCTCCTTCACTTCTTTCATAGCCTTCACAATGCAGTAACCCAGACAGGGAGTATGTTTTCCATAGGGACAGCCTTCACATGGCTCCCAGTGAGTTACCTTCCTGCGAAGTGGCGGAGAAGAAATACGATAAAAACATTCTTTCCTTTTGCATTTCTTTCTCCTGGCACTAAAGAAGTAACAATACGCACAGTCCGAAGGCTTATCACTTGCATACCCTACTTCTGTCATCTTCCTGCTCCTTTCCTTCTCTCAGCTTGTTATACTGTTCATCGGATTCCTTTCCAACTCTTATGCAGCAGTATAAAACAAACCCATATACCAGGAATACGATAATCCCTGAAACGATTAATACGGTTTTCATCCCATTTCTTCTCCCTTCACTTTTTTATCAGTATTAGCAAAAAGGGCATCTATGAAACACTTGTCCATAAATGCCCTATTCCTCTTTAAGAAATCTTAGGATCTCTTATTTTTTCTTCTTTTTGCGGAGAATCACAGTACCTCCGACTCCTGCCATTCCAACTCCTGCAAGCAGAATCCAGAAAAGGATTGGTGTGTTATCTCCTGTCTTCGGTGAAGTAGATGTCTTTGTTGTCTCAGTATCTTTTGTTTCTGGTGTTGATGTTGTTTCTGGTGTTTCCGCCGGAGTCTCTGTTGGTGTTTCCGTCGGCTTCACTTCGTCCTTCATCACTACTTTCTGGATCTCTCCTGTATCTTTTACTGTAAACTTCACATCTTCTGCTACCAGGTATCCATCCGGTGCAGTCTCTTCCCGAAGTGTATATTCTCCAATCGGAAGCATTTCAATATAGTGTGGTTTTTCCTCGGATGTCCAGCTCTCCACTGTCTTTCCATCTTTATCAAGGATTGTCAGCTTCGCTCCCGGCAGTTCCTTACCAGAAATATCGGTCTTGGAAATCTGCACTTTTGTCACATCATCCTTCATTTCTACCTTCTGTACCTCACCGGTATCTTCAACCGTAAAGGTAATGCTCTCTGCTGTAACATAGCCATCCGCTGGAAGTGTCTCTGTCATGGTATACTTTTTACCAACTGTCAGTTCTTTAATGATATGCGGCTCTTTTCCGGAAGTCCATTCATCCACGGTATTTCCACTTTCATCAGTCACTTTCAGTTTTGCTCCCTCAATCTCTTTTCCATCCGTCAGAGATGTCTTGGTAAATTCTACGGTTGTTGCCTCATCTTCAAAAGTAAACTCATAGGAAAGAGTCTCTTTTTCAGCTCCACCATACTCAAAAGTAAACTCCTGTACCTGATCTGTAGTCGCAAATCCCGGTGCTGGTGAAGTTTCCTTCACATAGTAGGTATGACCAAGAGGAAGATCCGCAGTAAAAGTCAGTTTTCCATCTTTATCTGTAGCCTGTTCTTCAATCACCGTATCCGCTTTCAGGATCACATCACCTTTTGCATTGACAATATCATCCTTATTGCACAGAGCAAATACCGCTCCTTCCAGTACACGGTCAGAATCTTTCGCTTTTTTCAGCACTTTCACTTCTGCCTTCTGACGTTTATTCTGCCAGTCCGCTGAGTAAGTAACTTCCGCAGTATTCTGATCACGGTAAGTCAGGTCAACCTCACGGGTTTCCCCATCAAGGACATAACCGTTTGCTGTCTCCTTCTCTTTGACATAGTATTTGCCAAGAGGAAGATCGGTCAGTTTTGCCACACCAGTCTCATCCGTTGTAATAGTTGCTACCAGTGCATCCTTTTTATAATAATCCTCGCTCTCACCATCCGCCGCTTTAATATCCTCTAAGGCATAAACTTCAAAAGTAACCTCTTTCAAGGAACCAGAGAGATATTCAAACAGATGCTTGATCCAGCCACCAACGGAATCCAGTGCAGATACTTTGTCCAGGAATTCACCTTTTTTATTGATGATGATTCGTCCAACCGGAACAGCATCCTTCATTT
>ENA-OPSV01001704-OPSV01001704.1-human-gut-metagenome-genome-assembly--contig:-NODE-1704-length-14353-cov-2.111344_pt1 | contig 14353 bp, 8 predicted proteins | sample MGYA00241460_ERZ501912 | MGnify/ENA primary metagenome ERZ501912 (study PRJEB25962, sample SAMEA2042402) | human gut metagenome | biome: human gut; feature: human-associated habitat; material: faeces...
TATTGGAAGAGAACGTGAAGTAGCGGCATTGGACAGATTATACGAATCAAATAAATTTGAATTTGCCGTTATATATGGGCGCAGACGTGTCGGAAAGACAGCACTTATAAATCACTTTATAGATAATAAAGAAGCGATTTACTTTATGGGTGTTGAAAGCAACGCAAAGCAAAATCTTGAAAACTTTTCAAAAAGCATAATGGAATATGCAAACGGCATCAATGCGGAAATGTCCTTTCCGTCTTTTCAGGCTGCCCTTGAATATGTTTTTAAACTTGCAGAAAGCAAGCGGCTGATTCTTGCGATTGACGAGTACCCTTATGTCGCTCGTGCCTCCAAGAGTCTTGCTTCTACTTTGCAGCTTTTGATAGATAAAAATAAGGAGCAGTCCAAGCTGTTTTTAATTCTCTGCGGTTCTTCCATGTCTTATATGGAAGACCATGTACTTGCTTATAAATCGCCTCTCTACGGCCGCAGAACAGCGCAGATAAAACTGCTCCCGTTTGATTATGAAGAAACTTGTGCATATTTTAAAAACTTCTCAAATGAAGATAAAGCAATGCTTTATGGCATCGTAGGCGGAACACCGCAGTATTTACTTCAAATGAGCGACAAATTAAGCGTTGAAGATAATGTAAAAAATACTTACCTCAATCCAATGTCATTTCTTTACGAAGAACCAACGAACCTTTTAAAGCAAGAGGTTCGAGAGCCTGCAATTTACACAGCAATTATAACAGCCATTGCAACAGGCTCGTCAAGAATGTCAGAAATTTCAAGTAAAGTCGGCGAAACCACCAATGTCTGCGCAACCTATATCAAGAACCTGATAGGTCTCGGAATTTTACAGAAAGAAACGCCTTACGGTGAAAAAGCTTCCCGCAAATCGGTGTATTCGATTGAAGATAATATGTTCCGTTTTTGGTATCGTTTTGTGCTTGATGAAACTTCCGTGATTGCCCGAGGCGCCGCCGATTTGGTATATAACCGAATCAAACCACAGCTTTCCGATTATATGGGCAAAGTTTTTGAAGAAATCTGTAAGCAGTACCTTTGGAAACAGCTGCTTTCCGGAAACTGCCCGGTAGAATTCACTTCTCTCGGCCGCTGGTGGGGCAACAATCCGAAAGAGAGAATACAGGAAGAGATTGACATTATGGGCGAACAGGACAAAAACACAGCGCTTTTTGCCGAATGTAAATGGACAAATGAAAAAGTTGACATAGGTGTACTTGAAACCCTTGTAAAGCGCAGTAAATTGTTCCCGTATAAAAATGTGCATTACTACCTGTTTTCAAAAACGGGTTTTACACAAGGGTGCATGAATCAGGCAACCGAGATGGTCAATGTGACGCTAGTGTGCCATGAGGATATGGTGACGTAGATGAGAGAAAGGGAATCGTAGAATATCACATCAATCTATCGTCCCAGAAAACAGGCAAAGAAATATTTAAATCCGCAATGGAGAATGAATCAATATTAAAAAATATTAAAACGGCGAAAGAAAGCCCGAATGAAAAACAAATCTGGGAAAAAGTATCGCAGATTATTTAATGGCGGAGGAATAAGAAATGGCTGAATTAAGAAAAGAAGATTTGTGGGTAATGGCGGATAAACTCCGAAATAATATGGATTCGGCAGAATATAAGCATGTATGTCTTGGACTTATATTCTTAAAATATATTTCTGATAGTTTTGAACGAGCTTATCAAGAAATTTCTCAAGATGAATATGCCGATCCAGAAGATAGAGATGAATACCTTGCTAAAAATGTATTTTGGGTGCCGCAGGAAGCACGTTGGAAAACGATTAAAAACAATGCCAAAGATCCGACAATTGGTCAGGTTATCGATAATACGATGCATGTGATTGAAAAGGAAAACTCTTCTCTTCGTGGTGTGCTTCCGAAAGATTTTGCAAGAGCATCTTTGGATAAACGTTCTTTGGGTGAATTGGTAGATTTATTATCTGAACTTGAAATTGGAAATGATAAGAACAAAGATACGTTAGGCTCTGTATATGAATATTTTCTTGGAAAGTTTGCACGTGCTGAGGGGAAACTTGGCGGAGAATTCTATACTCCCCGCAGTGTAGTTGAATTGATTATAGCTATGATTGAACCTCACGATGGACGAGTTTATGACCCTTGCTGCGGTTCCGGCGGTATGTTTGTGCAGAGTGAACGCTTTGTAAAGGACAGAGAGGGACGAATTGACGGTCAATTAGCTATTTATGGGCAGGAATCGAATTATAATACTTGGAAACTTTGTAAAATGAATCTTGCTATCCGTGGAATCGAAGCAAACCTCGGTCAGCAAAATGCTGATTCCTTCCATAACGATCAGCACAAGAGTTTAAAGGCAGATTATATTATGGCTAACCCGCCTTTTAATATCAGTGACTGGGGCGGAGAGCGTTTGATAGATGATCCAAGATGGAGTAAATACGGTATTCCGCCTACAGGTAATGCCAACTATGCTTGGATTTTGCACATGCTTTATCACTTAGCACCAAGCGGAACGGCGGGTTTTGTTTTGGCGAATGGCTCGCTTTCATCTTCTACAATCAGTGAATACAATATTCGTAAAAACTTGATTGAAGATGACAAGATCGATTGTATTGTTACTTTGCCGGGTGGACTGTTTTCAACAACATCGATTCCTGTTTGCCTGTGGTTTATGGCTCGCAATAAACTAAAAAACGGACACCGTGACCGTCAGGGGGAAATTCTGTTTATTGATGCCAGAAACATGGAAACGGAACCTTATGAGGACAGCCGTACTCAGAGACAGCTGACTGCAAAAACGATTGATGAAATCACCTCTGCATACCATTCTTTCCGTAATCATGAAAAAAAAGCGGTAAAAGCAGATGGTACAGAGATTGAATATGCCGATAAACAGGGATTTTGGAAGATAGCAACATTGGAAGAAATTCGTGAAAAAGATTATAACCTTACACCTGCAAGTTATGTAGGAATTGCTCCTATTGTGGAGGATGTACAATCCTATGAAGAAAAAATGGAAAATTTGATACATGAATTATCCATAATAAAAAAGCAATCTTATGAAATTGATAAAAAAATTACAGAACAAATGAATTTATTAGGTTGGAAAATATAATATGAATTGGAGGTGTAGTATGAAATTATCTGAAGCATGTAGCATAATTTCTGGATATGCTTTTAAAAGCGTGGATTTTAATGAAACGGGTTATTCAGTATTAAAAATAGCTAATATAAAATCTTTAGCAATAAATTTATCTAATTGCCAAAAGGTGAACATAGATAACACTGAAAAAATGTTTAAGTTTTCAGTAACCCAAAATGACGTATTGATTGCTATGACTGGACAAGGCAGTGTTGGTAAAGTGGGGATTATTAGAAATTCACTAAATGAACCAGTTTACATTAATCAACGTGTAGGAAAATTGGTATGTGATGAAAATAAATTAAATAATATCTTTTTATATTATTTATTATCTTCTGATAAGTATTATCAATTGCTTTTTGAATTAGGAACAGGGACGGGGCAACCAAATTTATCTCCAAATCAAATATTATCTATTGAAATTCCGGACATTCCATATGTATATCAAAAAAAAATAGGGATGTACTTGAATAATTTAGATGAAAAAATATTAAATAATCTAAATTATATATCTACATTAAGCGATATAATCTTTAATATTTATAAAAGAGTTACTAAGAATTTTATAGAGCAAAAGACAAAAGATAATCCATTGAATTATGGTTCTGAATTTACTGTTTTTGATGTAGTAAAAGAAATCAAGGAAAAAAACAAAGAAGAAAAAGATTATCCTGTTCTTTCGGTCGTAAAAGAAGGCGAATTTAAAGCATCAGAAGATGTTTTTACAAAACAAGTTTATAGCAAGAGCACTAAAAATTATAAAATTGTTCGCCGCAATCAAGTAGCATATAATCCGGCAAGGGCAAATATCGGTTCTATAGCCATGCTAAAGGAGTATGATGTTGGACTCGTTAGCCCGATTTACACTGTTCTTGAGATGAAGGATACTATTACTCCTACTTTCTTTTATTACTATATGAAGCAGCCGATATTTCAGGAAATGATCAAACACCATGCCATTGGCACAACAAGGCAGAACTTCCCTTTCGAAGCGTTTAAAATGTTTCCGGTGGTTGTACCGCCGATGGAACTTCAATTAAAATTTGAAGAAATCGCAAAACCTATTGAGCGGAAAATTGCAAAATTGAAAGAAGAAAATGAGGTATTGGCAGAGATTAGAGATGCCCTACTCCCCAAATTGATGAGTGGAGAACTGCCAGTGGAAGTGGGTGAAGAATAATGTATGAAAATTGTATTGGCGTAATAGGTTCTGTACAAGATTTTATTTGGGAAATTAAACTTTTAAATATGGGTACAGATACGGAACATCGATTGTTTTATCGTGGTCAAAATGACACATCTTTTGATTTAGCACCGAGCGTTTTTAGGTATGGACGATTAGATTATGAAAGCAAGATTTTTTCTGAAATTCTTGTGAATTGTCCAGAGGAATTTATTTCACATAAAACTCCTTTTGAAAAGCTGACAAAAATGCAGCATTATGAATTACCTACTCGTTTGTTGGATATTACATCGAATCCATTGGTGGCATTATATTTTGCATGTCAACCTCGAAGTATACAGGTAAAATTAAAGGATATTATTGCGCAGGATGAAGAATGGTATAGGAAAAATACTGATTTGGAAGAATTAAAAAACCGCTTGGAAGAATGCAGCAGACTGGAAGATGCTGATGGGGAAGTATTTGTATGGATCGATACGCCACTATCGCCTGATGATCCAAAAGTAAATGTATTATCAGAATTAGCCAGAAGCTGCAAAAAAGGCTCACAGCTTGATTCTTTTACAAATGAAATCAATCGCTTTACAATTGAAAATCTAACTGAAGAAGAAGTAAAATCTATCCTACAAGAGTTTAGTTATGTTACTGTGGTGTCCAGTCTGGATAATAACAGAATAAAGAGACAATCAGGGGCATTTATTCTTTTTGGTATGGTATACAATAACTTTGAAAACGAACTGTATTCTAATAAGAATGTTCCATTCCATATTAAGAAAAAGAATATTGAATTAACAATAAATGCAAGGAATGCTTTGCTGGAAAAGCTTAAATTCCAAATAGCAGAGGAAAATGATGGAGATATTGATGAAGGAATGAAGGAATATATTAATAAACAGAATAAATTGCTTACCGATAAAACATATTCTTATGTCATTCCAAAAGAAAGAAAAAAGTACATTCTGGCAGAACTTGATAAACTTGGGATTAGCCAGAAAACTTTGTTCCCAGAGATTGATCATCAAGCAAAATATATAATTAATTCTCTTGACAAAAAATCCGTTGTTGCTAAAGAGTATGATGTATTAAAATCAGAGATCGAGGAAATAAAAGAAAATAAAGAAAAGCATGTTGAAGAGCAAATTAGCAATCTTGAACAGAAAAAAGAACTTGATAAAACAATACGAGCTAGTGTTACTAAATATGATACCGTTATCGAAAAAGTTTGTACTTCGATAGGATATAATAAGGCGACATCTAAACAAGTGCAAAAAGATTTTGCTAATGCATCTGAACTTTTTTCTGCGCCAGACTGGTATATTTTTGACTCTCAAAAAGCTACATACAGATTATTTATTAAGAAGTATTTTATTAATAATGGTATTTCAGCTGTTGAAGCCGAAAAAGCTGCTACTCAAATAGTAGAAAAGCTGTCGGAATTAAAATTTGTTAAAGCGAGGTGAATAAAGTGTCCAATTTTATAGAAAATGATCTTGAGAAAGCCGCATTAAAGTGGTTTCAAGATCTAGGCTACCAAACTCAATATGGACCAGATATTTCACCGGGAGGAAGTTTTTCAGAGAGAGAAAGTTTTGGAGATGTTGTTCTGTATGACAGACTACATAGTGCATTAAAACGTATTAACAAACAATATTCTAATGATACGATTTCAGAACTGGTTAAAAAGATGACTCGTCAGCAGAGCTTGTCTATTGTTCAAAACAATATTGCGTTTCAGAAATTATTAACCGACGGTATTGATGTAGAGGTTAAGCAGAAAGACGGAAGCATAAAAACCGAAAAAGCTTATATTTTTGATGCAAAGGATAGTGAAAATAATGAGTTCTTAGCAATCAATCAATACACTGTGGTTGAAAACGGAAAGGAACGTAGACCTGATATTGTTGTCTTTCTAAATGGTATTCCCGTTGTTGTAATTGAACTGAAAAACGCAACAAACGAAGAAGTAGATATTGTTGATGGATTTCATCAGCTTCAGACGTATAAAAGAGATATCCCCTCTTTGTTTTACTATAATGCTTTTATGATCACAAGTGATGGTATCAATGCAAAGGTTGGTACAATTACTTCTGATTTGGATCGCTTTATGTTCTGGAGAACAATTGACGGAGAAAAAGAATCTGGACTTTCTTTTCCTCAATTACAGGTAATGCTATATGGAATGATGAATAAAAAGAGATTTTTAGACATTATTGCAAAGTATAGCTTCTTTGTTCATGAGGAAGATAAATCTTTTAAAATTTTGCCTGGTTATCATCAATTTTTTGCCGTAAATAAAGCTTTGTATACCACCCACTTGGCAGCTTCTGAAAATGGAAGCAGAAAAGCGGGTGTAATTTGGCATACACAGGGTAGCGGAAAAAGCTATTCTATGCTTATGTATACTCATCAATTGGTCTTAGAATTAAACAACCCGACGATTGTTGTTATTACAGACAGAAATGACTTAGACGATCAGCTCTTTACTACTTTTTCAAAAAGTGCTGATTATTTGCGTCAAACACCGAAACAGGCAGATACAAGAAAAAAACTGCGAGAACTATTAAGCGTTCAAGCAGGTGGAATTGTATTTACAACTATCCAAAAGTTTTCGCCAGACGAGAGCGACCAATCGATGGATGCACTGACTACCAGACGAAATGTGGTAGTTATTGCAGACGAAGCACATCGCAGTCAGTATGGATTAGAGGCAAAAGAAAAAGATGGAAAAGTCTCTTTTGGCTTTGCGAAACATATGCGTGACGCATTGCCGAACGCTTCCTTTATCGGATTTACTGGAACTCCTGTTGAGTTAAGCGATAAAAACACCCCTGCCTTGTTTGGTGACTATATTGATATTTACGATTTAACTCAAGCGGTAAAAGACAAAACGACTGTTCCGATTTATTATGAGAGCAGAATTGCGAAGTTAGATCTTCCACAGAAATTAAAGCCGAAGATTGACGATGAGTATGACAGTATTGTTGAAGGACAGGAAGAAACTTTTGCCGAAAGCCAAAAGCGTAAATGGGCAAGATTAGAAGCCATCGTTGGAACAGATAGTCGTATTGATGCAGTGGTAAAAGATTTTATTGCTCATTACGATCTTAGACAGCAAGCAATTGATGGAAAAGTTATGTTTGTAGCTATGTCCAGAAAAATTGCGGTAAAACTTTACTCAAAAATTGTAGAAAAATATCGTCCGGAATGGCATAGTGATGACATTGATAAAGGTGCGATTAAAGTTATTATGACTTCTGCTGCATCTGATCCACCTGAATTTCAGCCACATTCAACCACTGCCTCTCAGAAAAAGCTACTTGCAAAGAGAATGAAAGATGTTGAAGATGAATTAAAAATCGTTATTGTTTGTGATATGTGGTTGACAGGATTTGATGTACCTTGTCTTCACACAATGTATATTGATAAACCGATGAGTGGCCATAATCTTATGCAAGCTATAGCAAGAGTTAATCGTGTGTTTAAAGATAAGCCGGGTGGCTTGATTGTAGACTATATTGGTATTGCAGATAATTTAAGAAGTGCATTAGCACAATATACGCCTTCTGACCGAAAAACAACAGGAATTGATCCACAAGTGGCAATAGACCTTATGCTTGAGAAGTATGAGCAAATTCAAGGAATCTTACATGGATTGGACTACTCTTCTTACATAAACGGCTCAGCAAGTGAACGAATGACTTGTATCGTTTCCGGTATGGATTTTGTTTTGGGTAAACCAAAAGATGAGAAAAAAGAATTTCTTAACCTGGTTGTAGAAATCGGTAAGGCATACGCATTATGTTCTACCTCTGAACAGGCTCAAGCAATCAATGTAGAGATTAGCTATTTCAAAGCCATCAAATCAGGAATTATAAAAATATTGCCAAAAGACAAACAGAAGAAAGCGAAAGACCAAATAGAATATGAAATCGGACAATTGGTTTCTAAATCAGTTATTTCCGAAGAAGTCGTTGACATATTTGCTTCAGTTGGATTGAATAAACCAGACATTTCTATTTTATCTGATGAATTTCTTGAAGAGGTAAAAGGATTACCACAAAAAAATTTGGCTCTGGAACTTTTGAGACGTTTGCTTGATGGTAAGATTAAGGCAATCGCTAAAAAGAATGTAGTACAAGCAAAGAAATTTTCTGAAATGCTTGAAGCCTCAGTAATTCAATATGAAAAACGTTCTTTGGAGACAGTAGAAGTCATAAAGGCTCTGGTTGATATGGCTAAAGATATGAATGAGCTTCATAAAAGAGGAGAAAAGCTTGGGTTATCAGATGATGAACTGGCATTTTATGATGCGATTTCGTCCAATGAGTCTGCCAAAGATTTCTATGAAAATGATGTTCTAAAGCAAATTGCGAAAGAACTAACAATCAGCATAAAGAATAATATTAAGGTTGACTGGGATGTTCGAGAAAGTGTTAGAGCACAAATGAGAATCACAATAAAAAGGTTGCTAAGAAAATATAAATATCCACCGGATAAACAAGCAACTGCGGTAGATTTAATAATAGAACAAGCCGAAAAAATGTGTGAAAATCAAATTTATTAAAAATTATCGAGACAATCCCAAATTATGTGTAAATAGTTGAGAAGACCTTCAAGATGATATATAATAAAAATATCATTTTGGAGGTTTTTCTGCCAAAGTGCAAATTAAGTCCCGAAGAACGGGCGCTAGAGCAGGAAAGAAAAGAAAACTTAAGAAACATTGTGCAAGGTCCTAATGTGAAGAATTTTGAAGACCTAAAGGACGTATTTAAAATAATGGCCGGAGAAATGCTTGAAACACCGCGAACGGGGACAAATTCACTCTCAGCTTGAGATATTTTTTTGCGGACAGATTACCGCAATAGCATAAAATCGGTCAAACTAAGGGTAAAATGGAACGCCCCCGGTTTCGAGAGCGCCCTTGACATGCCCGGGGTTCATGTTATATTAAAGCTATGGGGTGATACCCATAAAATGGATTTCACCTCACTGAAACTACTTAGATTATATTATTATTTTGAAGTTTACACAAAACGCGGGATATCCCCGTACAGCTATAGCCGTTGCAAATCTTTTGTTATGTGCAGAGGCCTATAAATCCGGCGAATTTACACACGAAACAATACGAAGTGAAATGTTTAACAACGGAGAGTTTATATTGTGATTGGAATATATTTCTCCATAGACTGTTCATCTGAATTTTAATATAACCTATCTGTTTCATTTTCAAACTTCATGTTGGCTTTTGAACCGTTTTCGCGTATACTATGTATGAAGCCATCCTGAGGCAGACCACTGGGCAATTGTAGCCCAGCCTTCTGTAGTAGGGACACGGCTTCATTTTTATTCCAATAAAACAATCTGCAATCATTTACAGAATCATTCTCAATTGCTTCTTTCAGCTTTAAAAGCGCATTTTTTCTTCCATAAACGCTGGTGAGTGCATTACTGTCAATTCTGATATTATTTTGTGTTCCAAATCCATCGATTTCCACAGGTACAACTACTTCATTTCCGGTAACCGGGTTGTCCATGCTTTACATAGAAAACCATGCGCTAAATGGCATGAAAAGTAAAATTATGAAAGAATACGTTTAAAAATAAAACTGACACCGCACGAAATACGATGTCAGTACTTCAGATAAAATTAAATCTCAGAAGCTTTGCAAGCGAGCTGCTTCCACCGCTTCTGAAACTGAATAGACTGCAAATCATTTACAATGGCTTCTAAGTCATAACCATAAATTTGCGCATTACACTGTAAAAAAGAAATCAGGCTTCGAAAAGCGCCAAGCTCGGTTAACATTCCCCCCTGTTGATTTAATTTTGCGTTTTTCAGCCATTCGTTCCATACAGCAGGATCAGCAGGAGCTTCATCTGAAAAAACAAACGGATTCATATCACTTAATAAAAGCATGAAAGCGTCATACTTTCGTTGTTCATACAAATCGTCCAGCAAGGTATAGGCAGCTAAAAAAGCTTGTTTATAAGTTAAAGTCATATCCATTCTCCTTTATTTTAGCGGATTTTTATTCAACCCTGTTCGGGAATCAAATTTTCTGGCCGATTTATTCAAACCGGCATTCGTAACAAAACCATGAAAAGCCCGCGCCCAAACCTGGCTTCCATCCGGCTGAATTTGAGCATACCAGTCTGTCCCATAGCTGTCTTTGCCAACATAGTTTTTAGGGTTATTCACAACACGTTCAATTAAATTTCTATTGAAAGCAGTGTCAGCTAAATGCCCTTCCGCCTCTCTAAAAATATGTTTCATTTGAGCGTTTTTTCCGGCAATTTAACTTGTGCCTCCACAATTTTAGGCTTCTTTGCATCTTCTTTCTCTATTATATCACCGTTTTCCCCGTCTGCAACTGTATTTTTTAAAAATTGCGCCCCACTAAATCGTCAAACGTAATCCGCTTTTCTTTGTTCCCGCCGGACATACGCAAAATCCTGTCAAACGCATTATTTTCCTGTGTCTGCATAGAATAACTATTGACAGATGTTTCCCCTTGTGATACACTGTCATTAGGCGGAGAAGCAAGCTCGGTTTCGGACGTAGATCTGAGGGATGATAATTCATCATTTGGAACTTGCGTAACGCCTTTTTTATTGATATACGCAGTAACTAACCACATTTTTTTATATTTGCTTTCAGGAACAGCAACGGCAGCATAATATGTGCCGTTTATTTTTTTTGAAAATAACACCATATTTGCCGGTAAACCGTCGGCATTTTTAAATTCTTGACTGAATACAGGACTTCCGTTTGCATCTCTTAACAGCCTTACATCGTCATAATGATTCAACACATACAGCGCCCGTGCAATATCGTCACTATGCGCCATACTGTGGTCCGCAGCTCCAAATTTTCCGTGTCTTTGTTGAATATGTTCCACTGCGTTACTGTTCATCGCGAAAATATAACCATCAAGATTCTGGCCTGTTAGTTCTCGAATGTCCTCTTTTAATCTGTCGCTGACAGGGTCCAAATTCAACCTTTCAAAATTCCCTTTTTTATGCTGATTCACAAAATCCAAAATTCTTTTGTCAACGCCATTAAAATAACCTTTTAACACGTTCTGCATGTCATAAGGATAATCCCCAAAATCCTGTGATAATTCAATACTGCTATCCGCCGCTCCCTGCTGTCCGCTGTCTTCCAACAAATTCCCGTAGCTTATCGGCACGCCGCTGTTTCCCGCCGTTCTTGCCGTCTGTGCCGCACGCCGCGCTGTCAAAATAGAAATCTCGCGCTCTAACTTCCGGCTCTTCCTGTCCAATCTGCGATATTCTTCATCGCTCAAATCCTCGTTGTCCAGCAATCGGTCAATCTCCTGAAGCTCATCCGCTAACTGCGAAATTGTTCGCTCCGGCGCATTATTTTCCTGTGTCTGCATAGAATAACTATTGACAGATGTTTCCCCTTGTGATACACTGTCAATAGGAGTTGACTTGCTTACGTGTGTAACGCCGTTATCGGCGGCTGCGTCAAGATGGTGGGTCAACTCCATTTCTATTACTTCATGTAAATAAAATTTGTTGTTCATGTTACTTCCGGGATAAGCCTTAACCACAACACCCAATGCGCGTGGTTGTCCCATATCTGTTCCGTTGGCAGCTATAAGATATGTGTCATATCCACGATTTTTCCAGTTTTTTTCAAAATCAAAGATAGTTCCTTTTTCAATCACATCTTTAATTGCTCCAACTGCTTTAAGCTTTTCACTGCTTGTTCCATGAAACACAGTAGATTTTGCACCGCGTTTTGAAAGCTCAACCACTCCAATTTCCGGGTTTACTGCTTTGTTTCCAATAGAGTTAAAATAATTTCCAATTGCTTCCGAAGCTTTCTCCCCCAGCCCGTCAAGAACATTTTTTTTAACATGAAATACTTTTGGCTGCCTTGCAATGTCTTGTAAATGCTCTTTCAATTTGGAGATTATTCCTGCCGCATCTGATTCAGCGCTATCAGCATGATACAGCACGAATGCATTTCCTGTTTCCTCCCCGGCAAACACCGCGTCGTCATTCGGTTTCGCGCTTTCAGGAAAGGTGTTTTTCCGCTCTTCTTCCGTTAAATCCGCCCGGCGCTCCACGTCCCGTGCCTCAATCTCTCCCGCAGTGTTTTCATAGAGCCGCTCCGCTTCCTGAGCAGAAATGCCACTTCTCTCCCTCCAATAATCCGGCGAAGAACCAGAGGCAAACCCTTCTTCGTCCTGAACCGCGTGCTGAATCTCGTGAAGCAGCGTTTGCCGAAGCTTCGCTCCGTTTGCCTGCGGGCTTAAATAAATTGTTTTTGTGCCCGGGTCATACGCCGCTTTTCCCATTCCAATTGCATGATAATCCGACTTCACAAAAACGTCTTTTAAAGCGGGATACGCTTCAAACAGCAAATCATAAGAAATCACGTCCGATAAAGGCGCAGAAAGCTCCCCGCGGGATGCCGCTTGCCGCAGCCGTAAAAATTCGTCCGATTCCGCATCGCTTAACCCCTCCGTCATATACTGAAAGTTCAATTCACTAATCCTTAAAACGTCACAAATCTTCCCGTCCTTTTTCCGAAACTTCATCTTGCTGTCGTCCAATTCAAACCGCCACTTGCCCTCTTGGCCCTTCACCCAGCCCGTTTCTTTCCAAATCTGCGGCGGCGTTTTTCCCATAACCGAAAGCCGCTTGGCCTTGTCCAATGCCGCCGGGTCATGTTTTTTAGCCTTTTCTCCCGCAAGTAAAAAATCTAACGTTGCATCATTTTCCTCATTCTGCATAAAATTGTTATTGACAGTTGTAGCACCTTGTGATACACTGTCATCAGAAGCAGAGGTGATGGCCCGGCTCTCACCGTCCATTTGGGCGGTCATCTGGGTAAAAGTAGCCTCTGCTTCATTAGAAGCAGAGGTGATGGACCGGCTCTCACCGTCCGTTTGGGCGGTCATCTGGTTAGGTGTAGCCTCTGCTTCTTTTGTTTTTATATCGTTATTCTGGGCTTCCGAAAATTCTAATGCCGCCCCGTCCGGCATCAACACCCTGTGCACCTTATATTTGTTTGCGCTGGTCCTTTTCACCACAACCGCCATGCTATAAAGTTTTCCGTTTAACTCAATCGGCGCGGCAAAGGTAAATGTCGGATATTCCCGCCCTTTGTGGTTGTCATTCGACCAAATCTGAATCCCATTTCGAATTACATCCGAAATCGCGTCAACAGATGCGATTTCTTCTTTTGTGGAAAGATATTTTAAACCACTTTTAATTTCACGGTACCCAACTTCAACAGGGCCAAATCCCTTTCGATTCATTACTGCTTCATTGCCATCTCCTATATTTTGAATACGTTTCAGCATATCCTTTTTTTGTTGTTCAATACCACTTCCAACATCCGTATCAAACGTCACTCGCTTCACAACCGGCATTGCCATAATTTTTTTCATGTTCGCTTTTAGTTGGTCACGAATAGACGCACTGCGTTTATCACTGCTGGCATAAAATACAACGCCGTCCGTTCCGCTATTTGTGCCCATTTTCGCCTGTTTTTCCGCCTGTCTCAGCGCCTGTTCCCACTTATATGCGGCAATCTCCAATTTATCTGCCACAGTCAAATCGCCAAAAATAGACTTAATTTTCTTCGCCATATATGAAAACCAAAGCGAAATGTTCCGGCAAAACCGCGCACTCGTCCCATACCGGTTAATGGCTTTATCTGTAGAAAATTCCGACGCAATCTCCGCCATAGTTTCCGACTCCAAATGCTCCGAAACATCAATCCCCAAACGGTCATATTTGTCAATCACCTGCTGCCGGGTCCGTTCCCACACGTCCGGCAGGGTGGTCTTTATGTAGTCGCTCGCCTGCTTTAAATATTTCGTGCTCACACGCTCCATAACGTGGGTCAGCTCATGCTTCATCACAACGTTTTGCGGGTTCTGCGCGTTGGGGTTTATATACACCTCTCCTAATTTATAATCCACATAACCATCAACGTCAGGCCAAACTCCGCTTCTATCGGTTTCTCCTGTCGGAA
>ENA-OPSV01001708-OPSV01001708.1-human-gut-metagenome-genome-assembly--contig:-NODE-1708-length-14342-cov-4.266816_pt1 | contig 14342 bp, 12 predicted proteins | sample MGYA00241460_ERZ501912 | MGnify/ENA primary metagenome ERZ501912 (study PRJEB25962, sample SAMEA2042402) | human gut metagenome | biome: human gut; feature: human-associated habitat; material: faeces...
AGGCCCCGCCGCTTTTATCCAAATGCCAAAAGGGAGCGCTGGCCGTTGTGCAATATATTATAGAATTATGGTAAAGGGTGAAATCATGTTCCTTCCGCCGGGAGTCAGTGAAGCGTTTGCCGAGCGTTCCGGGTGGGGATTCGGGTATGTTACATGGGATGAAGTCAGGGCGTTGGTGAAGCCGCGGGCGGAAGATGCCCATAAAGGCATGTATGGGCATGCCTTGTTGGTCTGCGGTTCGAGGGGAATGCCGGGGGCGGCCGTGCTTTCCGCAGGAGCCGCTCTGCGTTCTGGTTGCGGATTGGTGACGGTGCATCTGCCGGAAAGCGAACGTTTTCCGGTCGAAGCGAATTTTCCGTCGGCCATGGTCAGTCTGGATACGGCCGACTGTTTTACGGAACTGCCTGCCGACATGACACGTTATACGGCAGTGGGTATCGGATGCGGATTGGGACAGGATTCCCGGACGGTGGAAGCGCTGGAGTGTCTGTTGGAGTGGTGTCGTACCCGTAAAGTTCGGATGGTGATAGATGCCGATGCGTTGAATATGCTCTCCGGGCATACCGGATTGCAGCGGTTGGTTCCTGCAGGAACGATATTGACGCCCCATTTGGGGGAACTGCGCAGATTGGTGGGAACATGGCGGGACGAGGAGGAGATGCTGGAGAGGGCGAATGGGCTGGCCGCCCGGCTCGACAGCGTTGTCGTCGTGAAAGGACCCAATTCAGCCGTTTTCAACCGAGGAAAGTGCGTAGTATTCAACTCTACCGGAAACGGCGGGATGGCCAAGGGTGGAAGCGGTGATGTGCTGACCGGATTTCTCACCGGATTACTTGCCCGCGGGTATGAGCCGGATGTGGCGGCGGTATTGGGTGTATTCCTGCACGGGGTGGCCGGAGATAAGGCTGCGGAGTATTACGGCATGGAGGGTATGAACAGTGCCGACCTGATAGATTTTCTGGCCGAGGCATTGAAAGAGACGGAATAAATTCCTATATTTGTCTCAAATGAATCACGTTAGGCCGTGGGACGGGCTTGTCGTCCGACAGTCGCTTTCGGTTTTCATTGAATATGTTCCTATATTTTCAATAATAGCTTATTGTATAACCGTTAAATTGATTTATCCGCAATGGCAAGTTTGAGAAGAGTAAAAAAAGATATAGATTACCTTGTAAGCGAGGTGGTGTACGACTGTTATCTGGCCCTGTATTTCCATTCGGAACGCCGTGATGCTATCGTGGCGGTGATGGAAGAGGCGGTGGATGCCCGTAACGAATTTTACGAGATGGCGAACCATCCGGCCGAGAAACACAACAAATCCCTGGTGAAAAAACATTATGCTTTCCTTCGCAACGAACTGATGGAACGTATCGACGGCTTGTTCGATAAACTGAGCAAAGTGGTCAATGAGAAATAACAAGGAAGCCTTTTCCGGAAATTTTCCGGAAAAGGTTCTTTCTTGCCGACCATGGGAAATACAGTCGAGGGGGCTTGACGGGTATTTCTCAGAAAGTGTATCGGTGGAGAATTTGTTTTCAGCACCAATTCCGAGAAGAAATCGTATAGGGCTTTTCTGAGTTGGTGTTTTACTTTTTGTCTTTTTAGGAGCTATGTCTGTTTCCGGAACACAAATCAAAGTGGATTGAATTGGAAGGGGGCCGTGTACTTATGAGGCGCTGAAGGGGGGGACAGTGATAGGGTAGGCAGAACAGCCGCAAGCAGACCGTAGGAGTTTCTGATACGCAGGAATAAACAGATAGGTAATGAACCTGTCAGAATCCTTTTTTAAGTACAAAATCTTTGCCGCAGAATAACCTAATAAGCAGGGTATGTGGGTTCTTGTAATCTGCTTTCTGGGAATATTATAGAGGACTTTGTCGTACTGGAGGCAAACAGTCTTTTCGGTGTTTTAGTGTCTTTTCAGTACGGTATGGGGAACATCGCCGTGCGTTATCAGTTGGATAGGACAGTTGTAATTGGCCAACTGTTCGGGGGTAATATTATTCGTGTTGTGTCGGTGTACCGTGCGGTTGACGCAAACGATGCTCTTGACGTAACTTGTTATCGTCCCCAGGTCATGCGACACCATGACGATAGCCATGCGGTCATTGAGAGAGGCCAGTATTTCGTACAGTTCCTTTTCAAATTTGTTATCGACAAAATTGGTCGGTTCGTCCAGAATGAGCAGTTTCGGGTCGGAAATCAGTGCCCGACAGAGTAGGGCTCTTTGCATTTCGCCGCCGGATATCGCTCCGATGGGTTTTCTGGAGAGCGGTGCAATGCCTGCCATGGCCATCAGTTCGTCGGCTTTTTTCCGTTCGTCGGAGGAGATACGGAAAACAAGCCGTTTGCGCGACTGCAAACCGCTGTATACCACCTCCGCGACTGATATGGGAAATTGTCTGTCGAAATTATTTTGTTGGGGTAGGTAGCCGATAGTGCCGTCGTGTACGCTTATTCCGTCCGCGAATTCGATGCGTCCCGAATAGGGTACCATGCCCAGTATAGCCTTTACCAGAGTCGTTTTTCCGCCGCCGTTGGGCCCGATGATACCGGTGAAGTCATCGGAGAAAAGGTCGAGCGTCACGTTACGAAGCGCCGGAATGCCTTCGTACGACACCGATACATTATGGAGCGACACCAGTTTCATGAGCGGTGATAATATCGGTTATGCGCAGTATCTCGCTGATAATGTCCTCCTTCAGCGGGTCAATCTCAATTGGGACGGCACCTATGTCGGTCGCCGCTGTGGAGACTACGGTCAGCGGGAACTGTTTCTGATAAAGAACGACTTTGATGCCCTGTTCATGGGCTTTGCGGATAATGCTCTCCATCTGTACGGCCGAAGGCTCCTTCCCCTCGTTTTCAAGTGGTATTTGAGTTAAGCCGTAATCGTCGGCGTAATAGGTCAGTGCGGGATGGTAGATGATGAATGAACGGGTAGGGGAGGCGGCCACCTTTTCCCGGATTTCCTGTGAGGCCGCATCCAGTTTCTCTTTTAAAGTCTCATAAGCCTGGCTGTATCGTGTCGAGTCGGGAAACAGACGGTGGACGGCTTCGTATGTATCGGCCGCCATGATTTTTAGTTGTTCTGGCGAAGTCCATATATGGGGGTCGACACCGTGGCCGTGGCCTGTCGCGTCGTGTGAGTGGCTGCATGACCCTTTCTTGATGTCGATATGTCGGCTTAAATCGACGATTGCCTCTTTGTTTATCGGAAGGCGGGCAATGAGCTCCTGCTCGAAGTCGAGCAGCCCGCTGGTGAATATGAGTCTGGAGTCTTCCACGTGAACTATTTGCGACGCAGAAGGGGAGTAGGATTCGGGGCTCGCACCGTCCGGAACGAGTACTTCTACCCGAAAGTCTCCGCAGGTGATGTACTCTACCAGATACTTTATGGGCGATATGGAAGCGGTGAACACCGTCTCCGATGCGTTTTTTTGACTGTTACAGCTTGACAACAAGATTATTGCCGTTATCAATCCTGTAATCGATATGTGTTTTTTCAGTGTCACGTTTATTTCCCGATACAATTCCAATGAAGAAAACTTTATTCGATAACGACCGAATTCGTGCCTCGGACAACGGAACCTGTGGTCGCACCATGATTCGGCTGACTCAAATATACACAATATATTCGCTAACAACCGAATGCGGTCTTCGGCCGGCAGTCCGGTGCGCGGTCGCAGGTGCGATTCGGTTGAAACAAATATAGCAAAAGTTCATGTAAAATACGGAATCTGCCGCTGCTTTTTCAGACCGAGCCGCATCATTTCGTATGTATGCGTTTGATAGGGTGTGTGCTGTTATTCTATCGGCTTGCCGTTGTTGAAAAAGTCTTCGGTAAAGATATATTCGTAATGGCGGACGGTATCGCTCGCCGACGTGAGCGTATAGGTTTCCATATTTAGCAAACTATCATCTCCTCCATTATCAAAAACTTTTCGTTCTTGACCAGCAAATATTTGCTTGCATTCAATCACTCGAAAGGGTCTGCGAAAGTCATACCATCAAATACTACTGTGTTTTCTTCTCCGGGCAATATCGTAAGAAATCCTCCGGATTGACGAATTTATCTTCCGATACCCAGCGGAATTTTCCAATAAAACTTGCCGTAATTCGGTTCTTCATGAACCCGTCTGTATAGCATCCGTTGTCATTCGTTACTGTAGAATCTTGCAAGAAGCATCGGTTTCCTGTTTACGCCACCATCCGGAAGTTGCTGCCGATTCCTTGCCTGCGAATTCTTCATGTCCCGCTTTATCTTGTCGTTGGTGATTTTGGCGTAAATCTGGGACGTCGCGATATGTTGTGCCTCGACCCGCTTCGGTACCGTTAGCAGGCAAAATGTTATCGGAAGGGGGTTGGTATTTTAGTTTATTCCGGGCAATCCCCTACATTACTTAACATAATATAAATTATATTTCATAGATTCTATCTAAATATTATGAGGATTATTCGTTGTTGCAGTAGTCAAACGATTCAACCGTGTGGTCGGAAAAGAATATCATCACTTTTCGAATCGCTTTTTTGGCAGATTGGCCGGAGGTACTGTCGGAAAAGTTACGGTCGGAAGATTGCCGGGATTGCGTTGCCGGAGCTGCAGAAAATAAATCCTGTTCCGCTATCTGGGGCGTCGGCCGGATGGCTGAGGGCTGAGAGGCATCGGAAATACTAACAGGCGGTGCAGCAGTAACCGAGACGGCAGGTTGCGTCGAGTTTGTTGCAGTGCGGTACATGTCGCCTTTACCAAGGATGAACCAATCCGGAGAGATGTCGGGAAATACGGTCAGCAATTTGGTTATAAAATCCATGCTCGGTTTGTTGCGCCCGGAAAGGATATGGGAGATGCCGGAAGGCTGAACTTCAAGCATCTCGGCCAGTTTATTCGACGATAACGACTTCTCTTTTAAAATCCTCTCTATGCGCTCTTTCATAGTATCTGTTTTTACAAAAATATAAATTACAGGAGTAATATCAAAGCGTTTTCGTGGTTTTCCCTTGCTGATTCTGTCTGAATATACCCGGAGACAATGGGTATTCTCTGCCATATTTCCTTTCCTATTTATATGGAATTCATATTTAATTTGCGTGTAATAATTTACTGATAATGATATTGTTATATATTATATATATGTGAAGTCATGTATTTTATGGTTATTCGGGACGCATATGTCCAGAATCAATATTAATTATTAATTGATGTATTAGTTAATTATGTCTTGATTATTAGTGTTTTATGTGTTATAATTCAATGGATGTTATGGCAGGTAACTGCGAAAGTTTGGATGTTGCAAGGATATGAATATTTGTAATTTATTTTATAGAAATAGTGATTACAATTGTAATTAATGATGATGTAAAAAGAGTCACAGAGAGATGTAAAAGAGATAAAAAAGGAGGACAAGTACCCTGTCCTCCCCTTTTCATTCGCTCTATAAATAGAAGTTTTCGGGTACCTTTTTATGCGTTGATTTTGTCGGCTACGGCTTTCAATTCTTCTTGGGAAGGATGCTGTTTGTGTTTAAAATCGATATCGCTCTCCTTAGTGATTGGGAGAAGATGGATGTGGGCATGGGGGACTTCCAGTCCGATGACCGTAACGGCAATCCTTTTGCATTCGATTTTTGTTTCCAGCTTACGAGCGACTTTCTTGGCAAATACCATCAGGTCTGCCAACTCGTCATCTTCCAAATTAAAAAGGTAATCATTCTCTTTTTTAGGCACTACCAGCGTATGACCTTCGACAACAGGATTGATGTCCAGAAATGCGTAATGCTTATCATCCTCGGCTATCTTATAGCTGGGAATCTCTCCGTTAATGATTTTTGTAAAAATAGTAGCCATATTGCAGAAATAAATTGAAGTATCAGAATTTGGGACGCAATATCTCCGAATAGACAACGGCTTTCCGTAAATCGAAATCCTCCCATACTGCGTCGGTTTGCTCCGTTTGTTCCGGTTCAAGTGATATTTCGGAAAGCTGACAGAGCGTCGATTCGTTTTGACGGCGGGGATGTTGATAAATAGGCCGTCCGTCGACTGCCGTTGTTGTCTTTGTCTGTTCAGGCTGTTCCGGAGAGAAAGTGAGACTGATAGCAGAATCCGATGTAATTACATTTGTAATGTTGCCGGATGCGGACATCCTCTTTTTTTTCGGCTTGCTTTTCTTTTGTATTCCTTTCTGTATCGCCGGAATTGCAGATATTAGCAGCAATACTACCACGTAAACAAAATCTTCCATAAGTGTGGTAAAATATATGTTGTTACAAATGTAATTATAGCGTTCGCTTCACTTTTTCGATGCCTTTGATACTGCCCACCCTATCCAGCAAGGCATTCAAATTTTCGGTATCTTTTACGTAAACGCTTATTTTGCCCTCAAAAATACCGTCATGACTCTGTATGGCGAGTTCACGGATGTTGATGCCGAGTTCCAGGGTGATGACCTGTGAAAGGTCTACCAATATCCCTACTCTGTCTATGCCCCGGACCTCTATTTCCGCCAGGTAGGATTCGGCTTTGTAGCTCGACCATTTGATGCTGGTGACGATATTCTCCCCATGCTGGGCGGCCAGGCGGGTAATGTCTTCGCAGCCGGCTTTATGAACTACGATGGTATTCGTGCCGGGGGTTCTGTATCCTACGATATCGTCGCCCGGAATGGGATTGCACCCTTCTGCGATGACAAATTTCGGCGTATTGCCGTCTTTCGTATCCGAATTTCCGACAAGCAATGTATCCTGTTTGTCGGACTTGAAGGGCTTGGTGAGCTGAATGTCCCAAAACTTCAGCACCTTGCTCATCGAATTTTGACGCAGAACTTTATCTACACCGTCGAGATTGATGATGCCGGACCCCAACTTGCTATAAAATTCGTCCTTGTTGCTGCATTCGTAGGCAGGCAATATTTTCCGGAAAACGCGTGCGCTGGGAGTGATGCCGAACTCCTCCATGCGTCGGTCGAACAGTTCGATACCCCGTTCGATGTTGTTTTCCCGCGAACGTTTCAGGTAGGTAGTGATGGATTGTTTGGCTTTCGCCGTAGTCACATGGTCGAGCCATTCGAGATTGGGCCGCGAATTGTCGGAGGTGATAATCTCTATCTGGTCGCCGTTTTTCAGCGTCTCGAAGATGGACTCTATTTTGTGGTTCACCTTGGCGCCGATTGCCTTGTTCCCCACATTCGTATGGATATTGTAGGCGAAATCCAGTACCGTCGCACCCTGCGGCATCTTTCGGGGTTCTCCTTTGGGGGTGAAAACGACGATTTCATTGGTATATAAGGTGAGGCGTACATTGTCGAGAAACTCTACCGCATCTTCGGTAGGTCCCTTCAGTGCATTCCTCACCTCTTTAAGCCATTTGTCGAATTCGTCTTCGCTGCTGTGAGCCTGTTTGTATTTCCAATGGGCGGCGAATCCCCGTTCGGCTATCTCTTCCATGCGTTCGGAGCGTATCTGCACTTCGGCCCAGATACCGTCCGGCCCCATGACTGTGGCATGCAGCGCTTCGTAGCCGTTGGCTTTCGGAAAGTTTACCCAGTCGCGGATGCGGTCCGGCTTCGGAGCGTAGATGTCCGTGATGAGGGAGTAGATGTGCCAGCACTGCGATTTTTCGGGAATGAGTTCCGTGGGCTTGAATACGATGCGGATGGCGAAGAGGTCGTAAACGTCTTCGAAGGAGATTCCTTTCCGCTGCATCTTCGACCAGATGGAGAAGATGCTTTTGACGCGTCCTGCTATCGTAAAGTCGATGCCGCTCTCGGTGAGGCGCTGCCTGATGGGGGCGATGAAACGGTTTATGAATTCGTTTCTGTCTGGCTCCGTCTCGTCCAGTTTCCGGACAATCTCGAAGTATTGTTCCGGATACCGGTAGCGCAGGCTCAAGTCTTCCAACTCGGTTTTGATGGCATACAGACCAAGTCGGTAGGCCAGCGGAGCGAACAGATAGAGGGTTTCGCTCGATATCTTCACCTGCTTGTCGCGCGGCATGGAGGCCATTGTCCGCATGTTATGCAGCCGGTCGGCTATCTTGATGAGGATGACCCTCACATCGTCCGACAGCGTCAGCAGCACTTTGCGGAAATAGGCGGCCTGTTTGGAGGTGTCCGTGTTCACTACCCCGGCCATTTTGGTCAGGCCGTCCACCATGTAGGCAATCTTCTCCCCGAAAATGGTATCGATTTCCTCCACCGTGTAGGCCGTATCCTCCACTACGTCGTGCAGAAGAGCGGCCGCCACGGATTTTACGCCCAGCCCTATCTCCTCCACTACGATTTTGGCGACGGCGAGGGGGTGCAGTATATAAGGTTCCCCGCTGCGGCGCAATACCCCCTTATGGGCCTCCTTTGCGAGGAAGAAAGCCTTGCGTATCAACTCCCAGTCCTCCTCCTTCTTGACTATTTTCGAGCAGGATGAGAGAAGGTCGTTGAAACGGTCCGTAATGATTATTTCGTGTTCTTCGGAGTAGCCAGCTGTTGCCATAGGCAGATACGGTTTGATTGGTTCGGAAGCCAGCGGAACGCATGGGGCGTTTGCCGGAGGTGGCAACCTATTTCTTCGGGGCGTTGCGTGCTTCTTTCATGGCTTCGCGCACTTTGCCCTCGATTTCTTCCATCAACGGTTCGTCGGCCGTCAGCAAATCCTTGACGGCGTCACGGCCCTGTGCGAGTCGCCTGTCGCCGTAAGAATACCACGAACCGCTTTTTTTGATTACGTCGAAATCAACGCCGAGGTCTACTATCTCCCCTACTTTGGAGATACCTTCGCCGTACATGATGTCGAATTCGGCGCGGCGGAAAGGCGGAGCCACCTTGTTCTTGACGACTTTGACTTTGGCTCTTGCACCGAGCTGCTCTTCACCGTCCTTGATGCTGGAGGCTTTGCGGATATCGATGCGGACACTGGCATAGAATTTCAGTGCATTGCCGCCGGTGGTCGTTTCCGGATTGCCATATACCACGCCTATCTTGTCGCGGAGCTGGTTGATGAAGATGCAGACCGTTTTGGTCTTGCTGATGCTCGCGGTCAGTTTTCGGAGTGCCTGCGACATCAACCGGGCCTGGAGTCCCATTTTGGATTCTCCCATGTCGCCCTCTATCTCCGCTTTAGGAACGAGCGCTGCAACAGAGTCGATTACAACAACGTCCATTGCGCCGCTGCGCACCAGCGTTTCGCATATTTCAAGGGCGTCTTCACCGGTATCCGGCTGGGATACATAAAGCTCGTCCACGTCAACGCCAAGGTTTTCGGCATATACAGGGTCAAGTGCATGCTCAGCATCTATAAACGCTGCGGTACCGCCAAGCTTTTGCGCTTCTGCAATTATGTGCAGCGCAATGGTGGTTTTACCGGATGATTCGGGGCCGTATATCTCTATTATTCTGCCGCGGGGAATGCCGCCCACACCAAGCGCAAAGTCCAGTTCCAAGCAGCCGGAAGGTATAGTGGATACGGATATTTTCGATGCCGCATCGCCAAGCCTCATTATGGCTCCCTTACCGAAGTCTTTCTCGATCTGGCTCAATGCCATTTCCAACGCTTTTGCTTTTTCCATTGCCATAGTGCTTTGTTTCCTTCCTTTCGCCGACTTTTTCCTACAAGGAAATTATAACATATACTATTACGCTTGTACAGTACCTAATTATAAAATGTTTCTCCGAAGGATATCGAGCGCATGAAGACTTGCCATGCTACGTATGCGTTCGCGGCTGCCGGTTAGCTGCAACCGTTTGGTGAAGCTTTTATCCTTTGAAGAGAAACCTATATACACAGTGCCTACGGGGTTATCTTCTGTCCCTCCGTCAGGGCCGGCGAATCCGGTCGTTGCTACGCCTATGTCGGCTCCGCTTGAAGTGCGTATGCCTTCGGCCATCTCTGCAGCGGTTTGTGCGCTTACTGCATCGTACTCATCAAGTGTGGCTTGCTTTACGCCCAGCCTATGCATCTTGGATTCGTTTGAATAAGTAACGCAGCCTTCTTTGAACCACGCGGAGCTGCCCGGCACGGAAACAAGCTTTGAGCATATCATTCCGCCGGTGCAGCTTTCGGCAACGGCTAAAGTAAGTCCTTTTTGCACGAAAAGGCGCGCGACTTCTTCATGCAGTTCAAGTCCATCCTCAGAATAGATATATTCGCCTATGCGGCGCTTAACTTCGGCTATCATTGGGGCCATTATGGCATCCGCATCTTCGCCTGTGCGGCAGCGCGCAGTTACGCGCAGCTTCATTTCTCCGTTAAGTGCATACGGCGCTATGGTTGGGTTGGTCTGACTTGCCATGATGTCCTTCAGTTTGTATTCAACGCTGGATTCACCCTTGCCAAATATCCTGAGCATCTTTGATTTAAGCATATAGCCGCTGCGCTTTTCAAGATACGGCAGCACGCTTGCCTCAAACATGGGCACCATTTCATTCGGCGGGCCGGGCATGAGTATTGCGGCCTTTGCTTCGCTTTCAACTATGCAGCCGGGTGCTGTACCGTTGGGATTAGGCAATATGATACAGCCTTCGGGGAAATAAGCCTGCTTTATATTGTTGGGTGTCATTTCATGGCCGCGTTTGGCAAAGCGGGCTTTGATATACTCAAGCGATGCTTCGTCAAGCACCAGCTTTTTGCCGAATGCATCGGAAACCGTTTCTTTAGTCAAATCGTCTGCCGTGGGGCCGAGACCGCCTGTCAATATAACTATGTCCGCGCGGCGTAGCGCACCGTGTACGGCTTCGACCAGCCTATCGTGATTATCGCCAACGATGGTCTGCAAATAGCAGTCTATGCCAAGATCGGCCAAACGCTGGGAAATATACTGGGCGTTTGTATTTACAATGTTGCCCATAAGCAATTCCGTACCTACGGAAATAAGCTCTGCTGACATATGCGCTCCTCCTTACGCGGCCTTGGCGGCGCGGTTGGTTTTAACTATATAATCTATGCAGCTCCATATTGCAAGCGCCACGGATATCCAAATGATTATCTGATCGACAGGAACGCCGCATTTTACAAACACGGGGTTAAGGAACAGCATAAGCGTTATGCCTATGAACTGCGTAAGCGTTTTAAGCTTGCCCAAGGGGCCTGCGGCTATTACTATATTTTTGTTTGCATATATAAGGCGAAAGCCGCTTATTACGAACTCGCGCGATATGGTGATAAGCGTGGCTATTGGTGAAAGCAGGCCGACTGCGGTTAGCATTATCATAGCTGCGGCGGAAAGAATCTTGTCCGCAATGGGGTCCATCAGCTTGCCAAAGTCGGTAACTATATTCATGCGGCGCGCTATTTGCCCATCCAGCATATCCGTAAGATATGCTATAACGAACAGGGCGCCTGCAAGATACATGTTCCAGCTTACCGGAATATAAAAGCATGCAACAAATACCGGAGTAAGCACCATTCTGGTTATGGTAAGCTTGTTGGGAAGATTCATTTTACAAATTCTCCTTTCAGATCATATGCGGATGCATCCGTTATTTTTGCGTATATAAAGTCGCCCGGCTTTACGCAGACAGGAACGTTTTTTATCTTTATTATGCCGTCCACATCCGGCGCTTCCGCGTAACTTCTGCCGTAACAGGCGTCCTTATCCACGCGCTCTATAAGCACTTCGTATTCTTTGCCTATGCGCTTTTTGTTTAGTTCAAGCGATACTGTCTGCTGCGTACGCATTATCTAGCCTTGCTTTCGCGGTGGCTTCGTCTATCTGGCCATCCATAAGCGCGGCCTTGGTGCCGTCCTCGGGGCAGAACACGAACGCGCCAACCCTATCAAACGGTTCATTTTTAAGAAAATCATACAGCAGCTCAAACTGCGCTTCCGTTTCCCAGGGGAAGCCGAGCATAACGGTGGTACGCAGTATAAAATCGGGCGATGCTTCGCGTATATAGCGGGTTATGCGGCGAATATGCTCCGCAGAGCCGTGGCGGTTCATGGTTTCAAGCATAACGGGATCGATATGCTGAATTGGCATATCTATATAGCGCACTATCTTTTCATTGCTGAGCATTGTGTCCACCAGTTCTTCCGTAACCGTGTTAGGATAAGCATACAGCACCCGCAGCCACTTTATGCCATCTATTTTGGAAAGCTCATTCAGCAGTTCTGCCAGCTTAGGTTCGCCGTATATATCGGAACCGTATGCGGAAGTGTCCTGCGCTATCAGCGTAAGCTCCTTAACTCCGCCTGCCGCAAGCGCTTGCGCTTCCTCAACAAGCTTTTCTATCGGCACGCTGCGCCTGCCGCCGCGAATCAGCGGTATTGCGCAATATGTGCAGCGGTTGTCGCACCCGTCCGCAATGCGGAGATAGGCGCTGTATTTAGGCGTGGATAGCATACGCGCTCCGCTGTATGCGCAGCCGCACTGCATGCCGACCAATGCGCATATCGCGTCCGCAAGCTCCTTATGCTTGCCAACGCCCCAAAATAGATCGACCTCGGGCAGACTTTCGCGCAATTCCTCGGGGTACCTTTGACTGAGGCAGCCAGAGACAACAAGCTTTGCGCCGTCCTTCCTGTCCCGCGCGGCTTCAAGGATTGTGTTTATCGATTCTTCCTTTGCGGAAGCTATAAAGCCGCATGTGTTTACAACGATAACGTCTGCGTCCTTTTCATCAGCTGTTATCTCAAACCCGGCGTCCCTAAGGCAGCCGAGTATAAGTTCGGAATCGACAAGATTCTTTGAACATCCAAGGGATATTATCCCGGCTTTATATCTCTTCATTGGTGGTATTTACCTCGCTTTCGCCCGTTTCATTCTCACTTTGGCTTGCGGCGGCAGCGCCCGTGCCGAAGCGCCGCTCAAATTCTGCCCTGTCTATCAGCAGCTTTCTTGCCTTGCTTCCGTCAAAACCGGAAACTATCTTCTGCTGCTCCATTATGTCTATCAGCCTTGCCGCGCGCGCGTAGCCCACGCGGAGCCTACGCTGTATCATGGATATAGAAGCCTGCCCGCTGTCCATAACTATGCGCACGGCCTCCGGCAGAAGCTCGTCCTCCTGCTTGCCGTTACCATGGGCCGGACCCTGAACGGCGTCGCTCGTTATTCGGTCAAAAGCTTCTTCCTCAAGCGGCGGCTGAGTATTTGTCTGTGCGAAGAAATCCATAACGCGCTCAACTTCCTCGTCCGAAACAAATGCGCCCTGCGCGCGTATGGGTTTGCTTGCGCCGTTTGCGTGGAACAGCATATCGCCCTTGCCCAGCAGCTTCTCGGCGCCGGTTGTATCGAGTATTACGCGGGAATCAACGCCTGATGACACCGCGAACGCTATCCGTGAAGGTATGTTTGCCTTTATGAGACCCGTTATGATGTCCGTAGACGGTCTTTGCGTTGCAACTATAAGATGCACGCCTGCCGCGCGGCCAAGCTGCGCAATGCGGCAGATGGAATCCTCAACATCTTTTGCTGCGACCATCATAAGGTCGGCTAACTCGTCTATCACAACAACAAGCTTGGGAAGCCGTTCGCTTTCTTCCACCAATGCATTATAGCGTGCAAGGTCGCGTGCGTTTACCTTGGCCATGTTCTGATAGCGCTGCTCCATTTGCAGCACGGCCCATTTCAGTGCGCCGGCGGCCTTCTTAGGATCTGTCACGACGGGCAGCATTAGATGCGGCAGCGGTGCATATACGCGCATTTCAACTACCTTGGGATCTATAAGTACCAGCCGGAGATCGCTTGGCGAGGCTTTGTATACCATGCTCAGCAATATATCGTTTATGCAAACGCTTTTGCCCGAACCCGTTGCGCCGGCGATGAGCAGATGCGGCATCTTTTCAAGATTGGCGCAAACTATGCGCCCGGCTATATCCTTACCCAGCGCAAAGGAGATGGGCGAACGCTCTGACTGGAACTCCTTTGATTCTATGACCTCGCGCAGCAATACCTGAGCGGCATTTTTATTGGGAATCTCTATACCTATTGCCGCGTTGCCGGGTATTGGCGCCTCTATGCGCACAAGCGGCGCGGCAAGAGCAAGCGCTATATCCTGGCTTAGGGACGTTATGCGGTTCACCCTTATGCCCTGCGCGGGCTGAAGTTCAAAGCGCGTTATAACGGGGCCAACGCTTATGTTTATTATCCTTGCGGGGATGTTGAATGTCGCAAGGGTATCTATGAGCAGCTTTGCCTTTTCCTGCGGGGATTCGTTGCCGGTGGGCATATCCGATGCGGGGCTGTTTAAAAGGCTGTATGGCGGCCGCTGATAATCGACTACGGGTGCGGCGGAAGATGGTATGTCCTCTATCTCTTCCGCTTCGTATTCAGGTTGCGCCGGCTTTGCGGGCGCGGGTTCTATCGGTTCATATACCGGAATATCCGCAGCGGCATTTTCGGCTTTTGCGGGCGCG
>ENA-OPSV01001718-OPSV01001718.1-human-gut-metagenome-genome-assembly--contig:-NODE-1718-length-14286-cov-1.879067_pt1 | contig 14286 bp, 10 predicted proteins | sample MGYA00241460_ERZ501912 | MGnify/ENA primary metagenome ERZ501912 (study PRJEB25962, sample SAMEA2042402) | human gut metagenome | biome: human gut; feature: human-associated habitat; material: faeces...
GCGAAAGGGGGTATATATAGGAGACGGGAGACAGATTGCCTCGCCCGGTAGTTATCCGGTGGCAGGATTCAACTTCGCGCCGATGTACAACCTCGGTTATAAATTTCGTGTTGGTGCCTCGCTCGACGGAGTTTACGACGGTAGTGCCAATGTATATACCTATATGGAAGATTATATTGTCGATTCGAATGGAAACGGCACGCCTCCTCCACGTCAATTTCTGAAACCGGGCATCCAGCATCAACTATCACTCGGCGTGTCGGGACGTGCAGAGTATGTGATGCCATATTTTACAATCGGCGTAGGCATCGGAGCCAATGTGCTCGGCCGTGGTGACTTGCGGGGACTTTATCAGATATTAGCCCTGAAAATAGGAATTACCCGCAGTACTTTCCTCCACATCGGTTATAATCTTCAGAACTTCCAGACCCCTAATTATCTGATGCTCGGCTTAGGTTTCCGTTTTCACAATAAATATCCAAAAGTACGTCACTAAAAAAGCCATATTTCATCGAAATGTACTAATTTTGCATCATTAACATAAAACACTCAAAATAATGAAGAAAATATTGTTGCTCGGTTCCGGGGAATTAGGAAAAGAGTTTGTAATTTCTGCCCAGCGTAAAGGTCAGCACATTATTGCTTGTGATTCGTATGCCGGAGCGCCTGCTATGCAAGTAGCCGACGAATGTGAAGTATTCGATATGTTGAACGGCGAAGAACTGGAGCGTGTCGTTAAGAAACATCAGCCGGACATTATCGTTCCGGAGATTGAAGCAATCCGTACGGAACGTCTGTATGATTTTGAAAAGGAAGGTATCCAGGTGGTTCCCAGTGCCCGTGCCGTTAACTTCACGATGAATCGTAAAGCCATTCGTGATCTTGCTGCTAAAGAACTCGGACTGAAAACTGCCAGATATTTTTACGCTAAGACATTAGACGAACTGAAAGCTGCCGCTGCTAAAATAGGTTTCCCTTGTGTGGTGAAACCGTTGATGTCTTCTTCCGGTAAGGGACAGTCACTTGTGAAAAGTGCCGACGAACTTGAACACGCTTGGGAGTATGGATGCAGTGGTAGTCGTGGTGATATCCGCGAGCTCATTATTGAGGAATTTATTAAGTTCGACAGTGAAATAACACTATTGACGGTTACTCAAAAGAACGGTCCCACGTTGTTCTGTCCGCCTATCGGCCACGTGCAGAAAGGAGGCGATTACCGTGAAAGTTTCCAGCCTGCGCACATTGACCCTGCTCACCTGAAAGAAGCGGAGGAAATGGCAGAGAAAGTGACCCGCGCTTTGACGGGAGCCGGACTTTGGGGAGTTGAATTCTTCTTGAGCCACGAGAATGGCGTTTACTTCTCCGAACTTTCCCCCCGTCCGCATGACACCGGTATGGTGACATTGGCAGGAACGCAGAATTTGAATGAGTTCGAACTTCATTTGCGTGCTGTGCTTGGACTTCCTATTCCGGGCATTAAGCAAGAGAGGATAGGAGCGAGTGCCGTTATCCTTTCTCCGATAGCCAGCCAAGAACGTCCTCAATACCGCGGAATGGAAGAAGTCACTAAAGAGGAAGATACTTACCTGCGTATATTCGGTAAGCCGTTTACCCGCGTCAACCGTCGTATGGGAGTGGTACTGTGTTATGCTCCGCTCGACTCCGATCTGGACGCTTTGCGCGATAAGGCAAAGAGAATAGCTGAAAAGGTGGAAGTATATTAAATATCCGATCGATATTTAATATAAAAGCTCCAACTCACCGGATTTATAAATTCCGGCGAGTTGGAGTTTTTATTTTTAAATCGGTAGGTATCTTCGGATGTGTCCGAACACAAAACTAGTTGCCGGTGCTACTATTTTGTTTTTTTGCTAATGTTCTGATTATAAACAATGAGTCTGAAAACTTATTAGAATCAAACATATACAGTTGTTATTTTATAAGTAACAGAAACTTTTTGCTGACTATTTGTAATATTATAAACTCTATTTTGGTCTATTTGTAGTCTTTATTGGCCTAACAAGTGTTATCGAACGACAAATTTTAAAAAAGAAAGAACAATCTCACGGATTTGTTTCTACATTTGCGCAGTTGTTTATATAACTATTTCTTTAGGTGATAGTTTATCAGAAATAAAATATAGATGAACAAAAGTGGAACTTAGCTGTTATTATAATAGTAAAAACAGATAAAGCGCGAAGCATTCGTTCCTTGTCATACTATTTAAGATTCAATAGGAAAGAAAAAGAATAATATAAAAAAGATTGCTTATGTCACAGATTATCGGACATATATCCCAGGTGATCGGCCCTGTGGTCGATGTGTACTTTGAAGGTACAGATGCAGAAGTGATGTTACCAAGTATACATGATGCACTGGAGATAAAAAGGCCAAACGGCAAAATACTGATTGTAGAAGTACAGCAACACATTGGTGAAAATACGGTTCGCACCGTGGCTATGGATAGTACCGACGGACTTCAGAGAGGCATGAAAGTGCGCCCTACCGGAGGTCCGATAACAATGCCGATTGGTGAACAAATTAAAGGGCGACTGATGAATGTGGTCGGCGATTCTATTGACGGTATGAAGGAACTCGACCGGAAAGGTGCATATTCCATTCACCGCGATCCTCCCAAATTCGAAGATTTAACTACCGTGCAGGAGGTACTCTTTACGGGTATCAAGGTGATCGACTTGCTCGAACCGTATGCCAAAGGTGGTAAGATCGGTCTGTTCGGTGGTGCGGGAGTCGGAAAAACCGTATTGATTCAGGAACTTATCAATAACATTGCCAAGAAACATAATGGATTCTCTGTATTTGCCGGAGTAGGTGAGCGTACGCGTGAAGGTAACGACTTGCTTCGTGAAATGATTGAGTCGGGTGTTATTCGCTATGGCGAAGCATTCAAAGAAAGTATGGAGAAAGGGGATTGGGACCTTTCCAAAGTTGATTATAACGAATTGGAAAAGTCGCAGGTATCTCTGATATTTGGCCAGATGAACGAGCCTCCGGGTGCACGTGCCTCTGTGGCATTGTCCGGACTGACGGTTGCGGAATCTTTCCGTGATGCCGGAAGTGAAGGTGAAAAACGCGATATTTTGTTCTTTATTGACAATATCTTCCGTTTCACGCAAGCGGGTTCGGAAGTCTCGGCATTGTTGGGGCGTATGCCTTCCGCCGTGGGTTATCAACCTACTCTTGCTACGGAAATGGGTGCGATGCAAGAACGTATCACTTCCACCCGGAAAGGATCTATCACTTCCGTACAGGCGGTGTATGTGCCTGCCGACGACTTGACAGACCCGGCTCCGGCAACGACGTTTGCTCATTTGGATGCGACGACGGTTCTCTCGAGAAAAGTGGTAGAGCAAGGTATCTATCCGGCAGTTGATCCTCTGGAGTCAAGTTCCCGTATTTTGGAAGCGGAGATCGTTGGGGAAGAGCATTACGAAGTGGCGAACAAAGTGATCGCGATTCTTCAGAAATATAAAGAACTGCAGGATATTATCGCAATCCTCGGTATGGAAGAGTTGTCGGATGAAGATAAAGCAACCGTTATGCGTGCGAGAAAAATCCAGAAGTTTTTGTCGCAGCCGTTCTTTGTGGCTGAGACGTTTACCGGAGTTCCGGGAAAATATGTGCCGCTGAAAGAGACGATCCGAGGATTTAAGATGATCATCGACGGAGAGATGGACGAGTATCCTGAGTCGGCATTTTTCAATGTAGGTTCAATCGACGATGTGATCGAGAAAGCAAAGGCGGCGGAGTAGGCAGAGGTGTATTATGGATACATTTGGATTGAGAATCATAGCAAGTGATAAAGTATTTTTCAATGGAAGATGTAAGAAACTGACGATTCCGGCGCCGGACGGAGAAAAAGGCGTACTGGCGCACCATGAAAATATGGTGATCGCCGTTGTTGTCGGTATTGCGCGCATGGAATCAACAGAAGGTGAAGTGACGGAAATCGCAGTCGGAACAGGTTTTGCGGAGATCGTGAATAACCGTGTGACACTGCTCGTCGATACGGCGGAACGCCCGGAAGATATTGACGTGCGTCATGCCAGAGAACAAAGGGAACATGCACAAGAGCGGATGCGGCAGAAACAAAGCATTCAGGAATATTACCACACGCAGGCATCTCTTGCTCGGGCGATGAACCGCCTGAAACTTGCACAGGGAGCGAAAGACCTGATCCACTATTAAGTGTGACAGATGCTTACGGTTGTCGAAAGGATACATCGATAGCATGTTTGTGAAAAGAAACAGATAAAAAGAGTCAGATCACGAGTGACTGGCTCTTTTTTTATCTTGCATTTTATATGGCTGTATACTAAAATAATAATGCTTATGCAAGTAAATTATTTGCATTAAAATGCACAGAAAAATGTCAGACAGAACAGTTTAAATAAATATATGGATTTACAGATCAAAGAAAATGAAACGGGCGGGGAATTATGAGTGAAGGTTACAAAATCCGGTCTCTTAGCGAGATCGTAAACGAAATATTAAGTACGGTTCGCAGCTATTATGATGCGGAGTATGCTTATTATATTGAAAAAGACAGAGGAGACATCGAGACGATCTACGAGTGGTGCGATGAGAATATCGAGTGGCAGCGTGATCGGATGAAACTTCTCCCGGAAGAGCGTCAGCCGAAATGGATGAAAACAGAGATTACCGATACGACGGCTCGGGATTATAGCGTGTTTCTTCCGATCAGTGAAGATGTGACTGCTGTTCTTGCGGTTGTCGGAGTCAGACGGGGAGGCTGCACCATCGACTTGATGCGCGCTATCGTTCAGTATATTCCGCAGGCAATCGCACTGCAGAAGATGCAGAAGCAGCAGGAATATCTGAGTTATCATGACGATCTTACCGGTCTTTTGAACAGAAACAGTCTTGTTCACTATTTTGATACTGTGGATGAGAAGAAATTAAAATCGATCGGCGCGCTTTCCGTCGATATCAACGGACTGAAAAATTTTAATAAAGAGTTCGGGAGAGATTACGGAGACGAAGTCGTAATTCGTGTCGGAGAAGTTCTGGAGGAGTATTTTCACAGTGGGGAAGCATATCGGCTGACGGGAGATGAGTATCTCGTGCTTGTAGAAAATACGTCTTATCAGGATTTTACAAAACAGGTTCATGCGGTGCATACAAAGCTTGACAATATCAGTCTCGGACTTGTTTCTATCGGCTATGCGTGGGAGAAGATCGATATCGAGGTAGACAAGCTTGTCAACAACGCGGAAGTGATGATGCGCGAGGAAAAAAGAAAATATTACAAAAATTTGCAAAAAGGACATCACGAACCGATCATAAAAGAAGATCTTTTACAAGATATTGAAAACGGGAATTTTATCGTATGTCTTGTTCCGAAGATCGATACGCTCACAGGCGAGGTCGGCGGAGCGGAAGCGGTTGTGCGCTATCATCACAAAGATCTCGGAATAGTAGATCCGGGAAGATATCTTAATATGCTGGAAGAAACAAAACTTTCCCATTACCTTGATCTTTATGTGTTTGAGGAAGTGTGCAAAACGCTTCATAAATGGGAAGTAAGAGATATTCCGATGATCCCGGTTTCGGTGAATTTTGCAGGGGCAACTCTTCGGCAGGAAGGACTTGCGGATAAAATGCTGCATCTCATAGAAAAACATCATGTCAGATGCGAGTATCTCGAAGTTGAAGTTTCGGAATCAAGCAGCGATATGAATCAGGAGATGCTGGCAGAGACGAGCAGTAAGATACGAAAAGGAAATGTAAGAGTGATCTTGGATCATTTCGGTGCAAAAGATTCAAGTTTTTCGATCTTGTCTCTTATGGAGTTCGACGGATTGAAACTGGATAAGAGCGTGATTTCAAATATTGTCGGAAACGGAAGGAGCCGGATCGTGGCGCAGGCTGTTATCGACATATGCAGACAGTTGGGAGCGTCTGTTCAGGCAGCGGGCGTGGAAACTCAGGATCAGTTTAATGTACTCAGGGAGATCGGCTGTGATTATGCACAGGGAACATTGTTTAATAAACCGATCACGATTGAAACGTTTGAAGTGAGATATTTAAGAGACAGATAAGGAAAAGTATGGTAAAGGGATGGGCGGCGGACATTACGCCGCTTTACGATAAAGAAATATATATAAAATATTTTGAACGGCTTCCCCGTTTTCGGAAAGAAAAGGCAATGGCGCAGGCAGATCCTTTAAAGAGAGTGCAGAGCGTGGCGGCATGGAGTCTGTGGGAGAAGTTGAGGAAGAAATACAGACTTCCGAAGGAAACAGTGTTTAACCTGTCACATTCAGGGGAGTTTGTCATGTGTGCCGTCTGTATGGGAGGGGATTTGGCAGAGGGAAAACGCATACAGGTCGGGTGTGATATTCAGCAGATCGGCAGGGCGCGGGAGCATTTGGCAAAACGGTATTTTTGCGGTTCGGAATATGAGGCAGTGATGTCGGGAAAGACACCGGAGGAGAGGGCGGATATATTTTACAGATACTGGGTGCTCAAAGAAAGTTTTTTGAAAGCGACAAGATTCGGTATGAAGCTTTCGCTTGACTCGTTTGAGATACGATTGGGAAATCCGCCGGTTTTGATACGGAAACCGGATCTGTTTCGGCAAGATTATTATTACCGGGAATATGAGCATCCGAATAAACTATATAAAATGGCGATCTGTTCTACAGAGAAAGAGATTGCCGCCGATATAGATATGGAGTTGAAATTATGAAAAAATTGACCGGAGAATTCCGGCTGAGACGAATGTTGGTCATCGGCATAGCGATCGGTCTTGTGGCGGGAGTTCTGTGTACAGGAGTTGCCGCGAAGTCGGTTTTGTCAAAAAATAAAGCGGAATTTGCCGCAGAAAAAGAAAAATTAAAAAAGAAAACAAATGAGCTGAAAGAAGAGATCATGAAGCATGAGGCGGCGAATAACAGCGCAGAGGCTTTAGGAAGCGACAAAGAAGGGTGGGCATTGGTTCTTGTCAACGACTCTCATCCTCTGGATGTTTCTTATGTGCCGGAATCTATGGTGGAGTTGGAAAGCGAACGGTTTGTCGATGCGCGTATCGAAGAACCTCTTCGGCAGATGCTTGACGATGGGGCAAAAGCGGGACTTAGTATGTATGTTGCTTCCGCTTACCGTTCTTCTGAGAAGCAGAAGGAAGTGTTTAATGCAACCATGCAGGACTGGATGGCAAACGGACGTACGCCTTTGGAAGCTTATGATGAGACGAAAAAGTCAGTGGCAGTTCCGGGAACGAGCGAACATGCGACCGGACTTGCAGTGGATATTATAGCGTCCGAGTATGAAGGTCTGGATGACCGGCAGGGAGAGACGGACGAACAAAAATGGCTGATGGAACATTGTTGGGAATATGGATTTATTTTAAGATATCCTCCGGAAAAGGTGGATATCACGGGAATCATTTATGAACCGTGGCATTATCGGTATGTAAAACGGCGGCGGAAGAGATCATGAAAAAGAATCTGACACTGGAAGAATATCTTCTTCAATAAAAAGCCTGACAGTACCGTGCAGAAGAATCGCATAAGTATAAGTATAAGCAACAGTCCGGTCCGCGCTGGTTCTAAAAACCGCATTGCGGAAAATCTCTTGACGCAGACTGGGAAAAAGAGATAGGATAAAGTATATGGGGAATACCGTAAAGGGTTGGTAAAGAGTATAAATATACATAAGGAGGAAAAAATGCAGGATTTAACATTTGGGGAACAAGTCAAGATCATTCTCGGAAGGAAAGGAATGACGATCAAGCAGCTTGCGGAATTGATCGAGGAAAAAACAGGGAAGAAAATGTCGAGACAGAACCTGACACAGCGTCTTGGCAGAGATAATTTTCAGGAACAGGATATGCGTATGATCGCGGAAATGCTTGAGTGTCCGTTTCATTTGAGTATCATGTCGGCAGAAGGGGCAGGGGAAGTAAGAAGCATTGCGGCGTTGGAGCGTGCGGCGGCAGCGAGAGTTGAAGCTGTAGAAGCCTCCGGTCATAAAGAGCTGACAGCAAAAGAGCAGGCAGAAGCGGAGTATGCAGAGCCGGAAGAAAAACTGATCGAAGAGACTGTGCCGGAGATGTTTGAGCATACAGAAGAGTTTGCACAAAACAAGGCAGAAGCAGAGTATATTGAACCGGAAGAACCTGTGGAAGCAGAGTATATTCAGACGGAAGAACCTGTGGAAGCAGAGTATATTCAGACGGAAGAACCTGTAGAGGCAGAGTATATCCAGCCGGAAGAACCTGTGGAAGCAGAGTATATCCAGCCGGAAGAATCTGTGGAGGCAGAATATATCCAGCCGGAAAAAGAAGCGGATATGAGTATGCCGGATACGGAAGGGTTAGAGACACCGGGAGAAGAGGTATCGAACGATCGCGATATGACGATCGGCGAATTATACGAAATTCATGAAGAGTTGAATGAACTTGAAAAGAACGTGCAGGCGGGCGAGTCGATAGAAGAGATTAAAAAGGAACTCGAAAAGCCGAAAAAAGAACGCAGGCTCGGAAGTTTTTTCAGAAGAAGAGATTCACAGTCAAAAGCGGAAAAAGAAGTTTCACCAAAAGAAAATGAAGTGCAGACGGATGCGGTCGGAGAAAGCGGTATCGGAGAAAATGTAAATCAAAACGATACGGATCATGCCGACAAAGCAGGAGCTGTAGTTCAAGATGAGTCTGTTTCGTCGGATGCAAAATGGACAGAAGATGCGGCAGAAGATGAAACGGCATTTGCAGAAAGCGGGAGCACGGAAGATTTTGAGCCGGTCATTACACATGATGATGCGGATGAGGATACTCAGGCAGGCGATGTGAATCCGTACACCGGAAAAGAATACCAGTCGAACAGCGTGCGGATGCATCCGACAAGGATCGGATACGTTCAGGTGTATGACCGTACGATCCATAAATGGACAGATATGACAGAGTGGGCATTTCTCGGACTTCAGGAACGTAAGAAAGCTTTACTCGGCAAGGCGTATGAACCGCCGATTTATCTCGATTGACGTTTCGTTTCAATTCGGCGGATAATTGAACAATAAGGAAAGTGATACAGCCCCGCAGAGTTTTCTGTGGGGTTGATTTGCAACGGCGATATGTCAAAGTTCGGGCTTGCCTGAGACTTGGCGGCCATTTACAACTTCGGAATGTGGATTTTGGCGCTTCCGCCTGTTTGCGGGAGGAAAGGAGACGATAACGTATGGAATGGAGCAGGCTGCTTTCGACAAAACGTGAGAGAGCAGGCGGGAATTTTGCAAAGGCGGGCGATCTAAGAAGTGAATTTGAAAAAGACTATCACCGCATAATCGGAAGTGCATCTTTTCGCCGGCTGCAGGATAAGACGCAGGTTTTCCCTCTTGATAAAAGCGATTTCGTAAGGACGAGGCTGACTCATTCTCTGGAAGTATCTTCGCTTGGGAAATCACTGGGGCAGACGATAGGAGAAAATATACTGGAGCATCGGAAAAACTCAGGATTTACGCCTCAGATGAAAGAGGATATTTCTCATATACTTGAGTGTGCGGGCTTGATCCATGACATCGGAAATCCTCCGTTCGGACATTTTGGAGAAATTGCGATCCGGGAATGGTTTGAAAGAAATCTTCCGAAACTTACGTTTTGCCAAAAGAATGTTTCCGAGATGTTTACCGCGCAGATGAAACAGGATTTTTTTCACTTTGAAGGAAATGCTCAGGCGCTTCGTCTTGTGACAAGACTGCACTATCTTGTCGATGAGCATGGTATGAATCTGACATATGCGCTCCTGAATACGATCATTAAATACCCCGGATCATCTTTGCAGATAGATGAGAACAGTGGAAATATAAAAGACCGGAAGATGGGATATTATTTTGCGGACGAGGAAATATTTCATAAAGTGACAAAAGAGACAGGGGCGGGAAGAAACCGGCATCCGCTGACATATATGTTGGAAGCGGCGGATGATCTTGCCTATAAGACGGCGGATATTGAAGATTCTTTTGTGAAAGGATTTATCCGATATGCGGATCTGGAGCGGGAACTAAAAGAGTTGGAAGAGAAGAAACGAAACGGTACGTTTCGACCCGCATACAGACTTCGGCAGCTTTACGAGAGGGGAATACAAAAGCGGGTGCATGATCCGGAATCTTACGCCGTGAAAAATTGGATTGTAAATGCACAGGGATTTTTGCTTAACTGTGCGACAGAAGGATTTATGGCGAATTACGATGCGATCATGTCGGGAAAGTTCGGTCAGGATCTGTTTTACGGAACAAACGGGGAAGAACTGATGGAACTGCTTGGAGACATGGCGGACAGATATGTTTTTTCATCAATGGCAATCTACAAGATGGAAGTATCTGAGTCGGCTGTTATAGATTATTTGATGGAGCGTCTTGTACAGGCGGCTTTGTATTTCGATACAAAAGAAAAGCAGGGAACGATTGACAGGAGAGTAATATCGTTTATATCGGATAATTATAAGAATGCATACCGAATCCAATCAGAAGGCAAAAGCGAAGCGGAGAAATTGTATCTCCGCCTGCTGCTTGTGACGGATTATGTGTGCGGTATGACAGATAGTTATGCAAAACGTCTCTATCAGGAAATGAACGGGATCATCTAGGCCGGAGTCCGACACAGCGAAACCAATGACCGAAATCAGCGTTTGCGTTTCGCTCGTCGTCAGTCAGCATATCAGAATCGGCGTAAGATCTGCAGAAGCGTGGGAAACCGAAAAGGTCTGCCGCGCGGGCTTCTCTTAAGTCATATATGCCGGGAACTCCGAGCCAGAGCCGTCCGTTTTGCTCGGTAAGGAGAAGATGCCCGTAACTGTGGTAACCGTGCAGAAGAAAACTGTTGTTTGAAAGAAACCAAAATTTCCGAGGAAGAACTGTCAGATCGGAAAGCGATAGTTTTCGCGGAAGAGAAAGACCGGTTTTTGAGATCTCATTTTGCCGCACTTCTCCCCGGATGGAGGAATTTGATTCGCTTTTCGCGCGAGGTTCTGGTTCATCCGGTGATTCGTCTTTCGCGCGAGGCTCCGCCTCATCCGGTGATTCGCTTTTTGTGAGAGGATTCGCCTTCTCCTGAGAGTTGTTCTGCGGGCTGTCCGGTCTGGTGGATAGGGAGGCGGGATATGAGTCGCTTTGAATCGTGGAGTCGGTATCCAGAAAATGAATTTGATCTGAATCTATGTTTTCAGGACAGTTCGGCGTAAGCCAAAGGGAGGATGACTCGGAACATTTCAGGAAAAACCCGTCGATCGATTCGAGACGGCGGCATTCGGGGAAGGAAGATTGCGGAGCGCAGAAACGTATGCTGTGTGTCATGGAGTCAATGGGAAAATGAGCGATCTGTTTTGCGCAGATTTGATTTTCCTTGAAAAAGAACGCATACATTTCCGCCTCGAAAACATTTTCAAGGCTGATGCTTCGGATGTGTGCCTGAAAAATACAGGATTGATAGCGGCGGTAGATTTTCAGAAATCCCGCATTGCGCTTTCGTACATTGTTTTCATATTCATATAGATAAAAAGTACCCGTGTCCATCTTTTACCTCGATTCTTGTCTTTTCAATCTAATCTATTCATGAAAGAAAAGAAAAAGAACGTATGGGAGGAAAGAAAGCGGAGGAACATACAGGAGGGATATAATGGAAGAAAATGAGAAGTTGAAGTTAGATGAAAAGTATATGCGGGCAGCCATTAAACAGGCGCAAAAAGCATATGCGATTAATGAAACACCGATCGGATGCGTTATTGTTTATGAAGGAAAGATCATAGGCAGAGGTTATAACAGAAGGAATACAGATAAAGACCCGTTGGCACATGCGGAGATTAAGGCAATCAAAAAGGCAAGCAAAAAAATGGGAGACTGGAGGCTGGAGCAATGTACAATGTATGTGACGTTAGAGCCATGTCAAATGTGCGCAGGAGCAATCATTCAGTCGAGGCTGACCCGCGTTGTTGTCGGATGCATGAATCCAAAAGCAGGATGTGCGGGATCGGTTTTGAATCTTTTGGATATAAAACAATTTAATCACCAGGCAGAATTGACAACCGGAGTGCTTGAGGAAGAGTGCAGTGCGCTTATGACCGGATTTTTCAGGGAACTGAGGGAAAAGAATCGCCGGAAGCGCTAAAGGCACATTCCGGGATTGTAAGCGGTCGCCAAGGTCTCCGGCAAGTCCGGACTTTAGCTCGCTGCCATTACAAAAAGAAAGCCCGTGCAGACGTTACAGCAGTATAGCTGTTTCGGCACGGACTTTTCATTGAGATCATATAAACTTTATAAATACTTTTTCGTGCATTGTGCTTCGAGCTAGGCTAACAGACGTTACTTAGGCAGTTAACTCAGTTCAGGCGCCCTTACGGCACCCGGAAGGTTCTGCTTAGTGCTGCTCCGTTCCCGACCTGACACGATTCACAGATTCCCGTCGCGTAAGACCCAAACATCAACGCCACTTACCTAAGGCAGCTCTGCCGGCTGTCGCCCTCTGCACAATATCACCCCTGCTATAGCGGATTGCAGGTACAAGGTACCGCTAACACCCCGGCTGCACGAGTCTTAATTTTACATGGTTTTAAGAGAAATGTCAATGAATAGAGCGCAAAATCACAGTAAAATGTAACAGTTCTTTGCGGCGGATTATTTTTAGTGTTATTATAGAGTATAAATTTTGTTGGAAAAAGAGATAGGAGAAATTATGAAGGTACTATTAGCGGCAGTAAATGCAAAATATATTCATTCAAATCTTGCCGTCCACAGCTTAAAAGCATATGCGCGAACTTATACGGAAGAAATCGAAGTTGCGGAATATACGATCAATCAGACGTTTGATGCGATCTTGCAGGATATATATAGGAGAAAACCGGACCTATTGGGAATTTCCTGCTATTTGTGGAATATTGAATATGTAGGACAGCTTTTGAGAGAACTGCCGAAGATTCTTCCGGATACAAAAATCTGGCTTGGAGGTCCTGAGGTATCTTACGATGCGAAGGCTGTGCTGGAACAGTATCCGAAAGTAGAAGGCGTGATGTGCGGAGAAGGGGAAGAGACGTTTGCGGAACTGCTCCGTGTTTATCATGAAGAAAAAGGGGCGCTTTGTTCCGGAGTAAAAAGAGATGAACTCTTTTCTGATATTCCGGGAATTGCTTATAGAAATAAGGACAAAGCTGTAATCCAAAATGATTTTCGTCCTGTTATTGATTTGAGCACGATTCCGTTTGTCTATGATCATATTGAAGATTTTGAGAACAGGATCATCTATTATGAATCGAGCAGAGGATGTCCTTTTTCATGCAGTTACTGCCTTTCCTCTATCGACAAATGTTTACGTTTCCGGGAGATAGAGCTCGTAAAAAAAGAACTTCAGTTTTTTATCGACAAGAAAGTACCTCAGGTGAAATTTGTGGATCGGACGTTTAATTGCCGGCATGATCATGCGATGGCGATCTGGACTTATATTCATGAGCATGATAACGGAATCACAAATTTTCATTTTGAAGTTTCCGCGGATTTATTGAATGAAAAAGAGATCGCGTTGATCAATCGTATGCGTCCGGGTCTGATCCAGCTTGAGATCGGTGTTCAATCGGCAAATGAGATTACGATCCGGGAAATCAACAGAACGATGAAAATCGATGTTTTGTCAACGATTGTTGACAAAATTAAAAAAGGAAACAATGTGCATCAGCATCTCGATCTTATCGCAGGATTGCCGTATGAAGGATATGAAAGCTTCGGAAAATCATTTGACCGTGTATATAAAATGAATCCGGAGCAGCTTCAGCTTGGTTTTCTGAAAGTTTTAAAAGGATCTGTTATGCATGACAGGGCGCAGGAATACGGGATTGTGTATCAGGATCGTGCGCCGTATGAAGTCCTTTCTACAAAATGGCTTACTTATGCGGAGGTCATCCGGTTAAAGCAGATAGAAGAGATGGTTGAAGTGTATTATAACAGCGGGCAGTTTTGCTGTACGATGGCGGCATTAGAGCAAGAATTTGCATCTCCGTTTTGTATGTATGAATGTCTGGCGGCATATTATGATGAAAAAAATGCATTTGCCGTAAGTCATTCACGGATCGGAAGGTATGAGATCTTATATGATTTTATCGTGAAAACGTGTAAAGAAAGATCGGAACAATATATGGAAATGTTGACATTGGATATGTATTTGAGGGATAATGTGAAAAAACGTCCGGAATTTCTTAGAGAAAGCGGAGTTTCATCGGATGAAGCGGCGGCATTTTATAAAAAAGAAGAGAAAGAGCGGACCTA